>ERZ802827.755-NODE-755-length-16924-cov-35.3719_pt1 | contig 16924 bp, 21 predicted proteins | sample MGYA00345652_ERZ802827 | MGnify/ENA primary metagenome ERZ802827 (study PRJEB30503, sample SAMEA104212372) | marine metagenome | biome: Westerlies Biome; feature: [SRF] surface water layer (ENVO:00010504) within the epipelagic zone...; material: water... | reverse complement strand
GCGGAACCGACGCCGGTGTAGGAGCCGTAGAAGAACAGGCCGACCACGAACAGAACAGCCATGCCACCGGCTGTGGCCACAAGCCACAGGGGCAGAACGCCTTCGGTCCAGCGGGAGCGCCAGGGCACTGCAGGACGGCCATCAGGAAGGCGGTCGGGAATTCGACCATCGGGGAAGGGAGACTTCTTGCCGCTCATGGGTCGAACCTCAGTTGAAGAAGTAGCTGGACATCAACACGCCGGTGACGAACACAAACAGCAGGCCCAGATAAAGGCTGGTGCGGTTGAGTTCAACCGGCAGGTTGTTGGGGTTGGGGTTGCGTTGCATGGTGCTGATCAGCGACGGATGAATTGCATCGCGGCGAGGGCGCCGAGGAAAAACACAGTCGGAACACCGAGTGTGTGAAGGGCCAACCAACGCACCGTGAAGATCGGATAGTTGCGTGGGGTGGTGGCGACGGGGGTTTGTGACATGGGTTATTTCAGGCGGACGTCGAGTTCAGATTTGCCCTCGTAGCGCTGGCTCACCACAGGAGCCTTGCTCTCGGAGGCCTGGAAGTAAGCATCCGGACGAGGAGTACCGAAAGCGTCGTAGGCCAGGCCGGTGGACACGAACAGGAACCCGGCAAGGAAGATCGATGGAAGAGTCACGAAGTGAATCACCCAGTAGCGGATGCTCGTGATGATTTCGAAGAACGGGCGTTCCCCTGTAGAGCCTGCAGCCATAGCTCATGCGTATCAGCCCGGCGATCCTAGGGGGTGATGCCGGGTCGCCGAGTGAGGCCTGAGCCCTTGGTTACACAGCGTTGCCCACCCAACGCAGCAGGTTGCCGCGCTCACCCAGCACAAAGGCGTGATCCCCATCGAACACCATGCGGGTGAAATTGCTGGGCTGGCGATCGCCCACGGGATCGATCTCCCAGCTGTCAGCGCCGTCGCGACTCACCAGCAGGGTGCCGTTGCCGCCGCCGGCCCAGATCGCGCCATCGTCATCCCATGCCATATCCATGTAGCCGTAACCGTTGGTGATCGGAATGATCGCCTTGGTCCAGCTTTCGAGGTTCCCCGGTTCGTCGTTCAGGCGGATCTGAGCCCCACGGGCCACCATCCAGAGGTTGCCGTCGGGTTGGTAGCCGATGCTCTGCAATCGCTGGCTGCTCACCCGCTGGTGCACCTGCCAGACGGCATCCCCGGGCTGCCAGGTGGCGTAGAAATTACCCAGGCTGCTCACGCTCACGTAGCTGCCGTCATCACCGCGACGCAGATCACGCACCGCACCAGCCGCATCGGTGACCAGAGCCTCCCAGCTGCCGCCGTCGTCATGGGTCTCGTACACAGCCCCCACGTTGGTGGCCATTTCGGCGGAGTGGCTTCCCAGTGCCGTGATCAGGTAAGGCTCACCCGGCAGCTTGGTGTCGAGGAACAGACGCGTCCAGTTCTGACCGCCATCGCTGGTGTGCATCAGCAGTCCAGGTTGTCCGGCGATCCAGCCTTCATCGCCGTTGAAGTCGATGCTGATCAGACGGAAGTTTTCTTCCTCGGGCAGATCAAGGCTGCGATCGTTCCAGGTGGCCCCTCCATCGTTGGTTTCACGGATCATCCGGTTGCTGCCCACGAGGTAGCCGTGGCGTGAATCCGTGAAGGCCACATCCAGGGGATTGGCTTCGGTGTCGAGGTTGAGGGCCTGCCAAGGGCTGGTCGAAGCGACAGGTAGGCGCGTCGTGACGCAGCCACTGAGGCTCACCCCCAGCACCAGCACCAGCAGCAGATTGATCGCAGAAGAGACGAAGCGCGTCATGGCGTTCAGCGGAGCGAATAGAGGGAGAGGAAGAAGGCGAAGGCCAGGGCGAGACCACCGAAGATCAGAACGTTTTTCTGACCAGGGGTCATGCGATTGACTCCGATGCCGAAATTGAGGTTCTCCTCAAAACCACTGGCTTTGGTGCGGGGGCCGATGTCTCGGAAGGCCGGTTTACGACTGCGGCATACCGGACAGCGGAAGCCGGCTGGGTCGAGATCGTCAAAGGCTGTACCGGCCTCAATTCCCACTTTCTTGACCCCTTCTTCAGGGTCGTAGACATATCCACAGCTGCGGCACTCGAAGCGGTGGGTGCGTGGATCGCTTTCCGGGGCAGCCTCAACAGCGGTCTTTGCCTCATCGGCAACCGGCGGCTGGTCCGTTGTCGGCGGCTGTTCGGCCGGCTGAAGCTCGTCGCTCACCGCTCTGTTGCTGTGCGCGCCGACTCTATCCGCGTCAACTCTTGGCAGTGAATGCCAGACTGCCGCTGTCTACGGGGACGTTCATGTTTGCCCTGCCCGGCTACGACGCCTTCCTCGGGTTTTTGCTGATCGCTGCGGCTGTTCCAGTCCTGGCTCTGATCACCAACAAACTCCTGGCGCCCAAGAGCCGCGCCGGTGAGCGCCAGCTCACGTATGAATCCGGGATGGAGCCCATCGGTGGCGCCTGGATTCAGTTCAACATTCGCTATTACATGTTCGCCCTGGTCTTCGTCATTTTTGACGTGGAGACCGTCTTTCTCTATCCCTGGGCCGTGGCCTTTCACCGCTTGGGGGTCCTGGCGTTCATCGAAGCGCTCATCTTCATCACCATCCTGTTGGTCGCCTTGGCCTACGCCTGGCGCAAGGGCGCCCTCGAGTGGAGCTAGCTATGTCAGATCTCACCTCTCCTTCCATCACCGCAGTGCGCGACCTGCGGGAAGCCAGCTGCGGTCCGATCGGTGCCCCTGCGGTCACCAGTGACCTGAGCGAGAACGTCATCCTCACCAGCCTGGATGACCTTCACAACTGGGCCCGTCTCAGCAGCCTCTGGCCTCTGCTTTACGGCACGGCTTGCTGCTTCATTGAATTCGCAGCGCTGCTGGGATCGCGCTTTGATTTCGACCGCTTCGGTCTGGTGCCCCGCAGTTCGCCACGTCAGGCCGATCTCCTGATCGTTGCTGGCACGGTGACGATGAAAATGGCTCCAGCCCTGGTTCGGTTGTACGAGCAGATGCCCGAGCCGAAATATGTCATTGCCATGGGCGCCTGCACGATCACCGGAGGCATGTTCAGTGCCGACTCCACCACTGCCGTGCGTGGCGTGGACAAGCTGATTCCCGTTGATCTCTACATGCCCGGTTGCCCACCGCGGCCGGAAGCGATTTTTGATGCGGTGATCAAACTGCGCAAGAAAGTTGGCGATGAATCCCTCGCCGAGCGGCGCAAGCACGTTCAGACCCACCGCTATTTCACGGTGTCCCATCAGATGAAACGCGTGGAAGCACAGGTGACGGGCTCCTATCTCCGGGCTGAAACCCAGAAAGCTGCCCTTGCCGCTGCACCTGCGGGTCAGACGCTGGCCACCGATGCCGCCGTTCTCACCCCCGCACCTGAAGCTGTCGAGTCATGAGCGAAACCCCGACGAATCCTCCTGCCTCCACCGAGGACACCTCTGCGGTTGTCGCCCCAACAGCGGGGCCTGTGAGCCAGTGGCTGCAGGAGCAGGGCTTTGAACATCAGGTGCTCGAACCCGATCACGTCGGCATCGAGCAGATCGGTGTGGACGCTGCGGTGCTTCCGATCATCGCTGCAGCGTTGAAAAGCAATGGTTTCGATTACCTCCAGTGCCACGGCGGTTACGACGAAGGCCCCGGCGAACGCCTCGTTTGCTTCTATCACCTTCTGGCCATGGCTGAGCAGCTGGAGGCCATGGCGTCTGACCCCGCCGCGCAGCTGCGGGAAGTGCGGTTGAAGGTCTTCCTCAGCCGTGAAGGAACACCAGTTCTTCCCTCGATCTATGGATTGTTTCGCGGTGCCGACTGGCAGGAGCGGGAAACGTTCGACATGTACGGCATTCAATTCGACGGCCATCCCCACCCCAAACGCCTGCTGATGCCGGAAGACTGGAAGGGTTGGCCGCTGCGCAAGGACTATGTGCAGCCGGATTTCTACGAAATGCAGGACGCCTATTGATCCCGTTCACGGCGGTGGCTTCTGTAAAAGCGCATCACCGCCAGGGCGAGACTGCGTGAGTCATGCCGGAGTGTGGCGGTCGGTCTTGCTCCTTGAAGTGGGGCTTGGGTGACGTCGTACCCGTCACTGCGTAGATCGTCCGCATCACAGACCACGGGCTGAGCACCGCGGGACCGGTAATGCTCCACCAGGGGCGAATCCTCCAAATCATCCTGGGCCAGGACGGCTGTGAACAGCCGTTGGTCGATGCCGAGGCTGGCCAGCTGTGCTTCGATCGCCCGCAGATGTCCACGCACATCCAGGCCATCCGTTTCCCCGGGTTGGGTCATCAGGTTGCAGATGTACAGCCGAGGCGCTCGGCTTCGACGGATGGCGCTGACCAGTTCCGGCACCAGCAGGTTGGGAAGCAACGAGGTGTAGAGGCTGCCGGGGCCCAGCAGGATCAGATCGGCACTAGCGATCGCTTCCAGGGCTCGGGGCAATGCCGGGGGACGTTCCGGCAGACAGCCCAGCCGCACGATCGGGCTGGGGGCATGGCCGATGTTGCTTTCCCCCTCAATCCGATCACCATTCTCGAGCTCCGCCCAGAGCCGTACATCCACATTGGTGGCGGGCACCACTTGCCCTTGCACCGCCAGCACCCGACTGGAGGCCGTGATGGCGGTTTCCAGATTTCCGGTGATCGCCGTCAGGGCCGAAAGGAACAGGTTGCCGAAGCTGTGGCCTTCCAGCCCGCTGCCGGCGGTGAAGCGGTACTGGAAGAGGCGGGTGAGTAGGGGCTCTTCAGTCGAAAGCGCTGCAAGGCAGTTGCGGATGTCCCCGGGGGGAAGCACCCCCAGCTCCCGCCGCAGTCGGCCGCTGCTGCCGCCGTCATCGGCCACGGTGACGATGGCGGTGATGTGGCTGCTGTAGCGCTTCAGGCCACTCAAGAGGGTCGAGAGACCGGTGCCGCCGCCGATGGCCACGATGTTGGGGCCGCGGTTGAGGCGGCTCTGGGTGCGGAGAGCATCCACCAGCACCGTGTCCTTGTCCGGCGCGAGGGCCTGCTGGATCGCCCCGAAACTGCGGCTCTGCCCCCAGAGCACCAGGCCGGTGCCGATGATCAACACCAACGGGCCGGTGATTTCGCGCGGCAGCACGGTGGTGATCGTGCTCAGAAACCAGCTGAGGGTTTCGAGAATCCAGTAGATCGGTTTGAGGTCCGCCCAGACCGCGGCCCCCAGCAGGGCCATCATCAGGCCGAGCCCTGAGGTCAGCACCCAGCGTTTGACCACCAGACCCGGTTGCAGCCAGCGGACAGCCCGCTGGGAGCGCGTCATCAGGTCCCGCCGGCGATAGGCCCGCAGCACCCTGGCTTGACGACGTTTGCTGTGCGGTGTGACGGGCGGCAAGGGCCGGAGAGTCCGGTCGTTGTTTGAACTGTACGGAGCCCGATGGGGCACGCCAGGATGGACGTGATTTTCGTCCCAGCGCGTGAGCCAGTCCCAGCAGCCGGTGGTGGAGATGCGGGATCTGACGATGCAGTGGGGCGCGCGGCCGGTGCTGGATCGCGTCAGTTTGGTGATGCAGCCAGGGGAGCGCCTGGCGGTGGTGGGGCCTTCTGGTGCAGGCAAATCAACGGTTCTGCGCCTGCTGGCAGGGCTGCAGCTGCCCACGAGCGGTGAATTAAGGCTGTTTGAGCGACCGCAGACCTACCTGCGGCTGGATCAGACCGACCCTCCCGATGTGCGGCTGGTGTTCCAGAACCCGGCTTTGCTGGCGTCGTTGACGGTGGAGCAGAACGTCGGTTTCCTGCTGCGGGAACAGGGGCAGCTGACGCGGGAGGAGATCCGCGAGCGGGTGGAGGCCTGCCTCGAGGCGGTGGGGTTGTTTGATGTCGCCCACCAGTACCCCGGGGAGTTGAGCGGTGGCATGCAGAAACGGGTCAGCTTTGCCCGGGCGCTGATTGACAACCCGCAGCGGGGAGATGAGGCGATGCCTCTGTTGCTCTATGACGAGCCCACGGCGGGGTTGGATCCCGTGGCTTGCACCCGGATCGAGGATCTGATTGTCAAAACCACCACCGTGGCGAAGGGTTGCTCCGTGGTGGTCAGTCACGTGCGCAGCACGATCGAGCGCTCAGCAGAGCGGGTGGTGATGGTCTACGGGGGGCACTTCCAGTGGTCTGGATCGGTGGAGGAGTTCCGCACGACCGACAACCCCTATGTCGAGCAGTTCAGGACGGGTAGCCTGCGCGGACCGATGCAGCCCTCGCACTGATTGCCATGCGACGCAGTGTTCGAGACGCGCTTGTTGGTTTCACCGTGATCGGCGGCATTGTTGGCTTTGCCGCCACGGCGATGTGGATGCGGGGCATCCGGCTGGGGTCCAGCCATTGGACCGTGACGGCATCGTTCAGTGATGCCGGTGGTCTGGCGGAACGCTCGCCGGTGACCTACCGCGGCATCCTTGTGGGGTCGGTGCGATCTGTGCAGGTCACCCCTGAGGCGGTGGTGGCGGAACTGGAGATCGACAAGGGAGATCTGCGACTGGCCCTGCCGGTGACGGCCACGGTGGCCTCCGGTTCCCTGCTCGGGGGTGATGCCCAGGTGGCTCTGGTGAGTCGCGGTACCCCGCTTCCTGAGAACGCACCGCTGCCGAAGGCCGGCAGCTGCGAAGCCAGCCGTCAGCTCTGTGATGGCGCCACGATTCAGGGCCAGGAAGCCCCAAGCCTCACCACGGTGACCGAAAGCCTGCAGTTGCTGCTGTCCCAGGCGAAGGACGCTCAGTTGGTGCCCAACCTGGCCAAATCCACCAAGCAGTTCGAGCAGACCGCGATCGATGCATCGAAGTTTCTCACCAACGCTGATGCAACCTCGCGGGAGATCGACGCACTGGTGGAGCAGCTGCGTGTGGAGATCGCCAGAGCACAACCCATGATCGAGAACCTCAATGCCGCGACCGCCAATGCGGTGCAGGCGTCAGCCCATGTGAACAACATCGTGGCTGCTCTGGACAACCCCAAGACCCTCAATGAGCTGCGTCAGACCGCAGCCAACGCTGCGGAGCTCACGGCCAAGATCGATGCAGTGGGAGGGGATGTGGCCAAGCTCACCGCTGATCCGGCGTTCATGGCCGGCCTGCGCAACGTGACCATCGGTCTCGGTGAATTGTTTGCTGAGGTGTATCCCGCTGAAACCAGCAAGTAGGCACGATATCGCAACTATTTTGCTGCGATATCTACTAAATATCGTGCCAGTTGAAGCGTCAGATGTCGTTGATGGCATTCATCGCCACCGCCGCAATCGCCTGATCGCTGGCCTTGGGCAGTTGCACGTATTTGCCTCCAGCCGCTTCGGCGAGGTCCTTGCCCATGCCGCTGCCGATGAACTTGCGCTCGGTGTCGATCACCAGCAGCTTGATGCCGAGCATCCGGTAGCGGCTGGCCACGTCCAGCACCTCCTGCTTCAGGTCGGGTTTCTCCTCGCCCTCCAGCTCGGGTTGGCCCAGGGAGGTGCTCAGGGGCACGTTGCCGCGACCGTCCGTGATGGCCACCACCACCACCTGGCCGAGATCCCCCGTGGCAAGCGCATTGGCGCCGACGCGGGCAGCCTGGGTGAGGCCATGGGCCAGGGGTGAACCACCGCCGCAGGGCATCGATTCCAGCCGGCGTCGGGCGGCTGTGATCGAGCGTGTGGGGGGCAGCAACACCTCGGCCTGATCGCCGCGGAAGGGGATCAGAGCAACTTCATCGCGGTTTTCATAGGCCTCGGTGAGCAGGCGGATCACGGCGCCCTTGGCGCTCTGCATCCGGTTCAGGGCCATCGAGCCGCTGGCATCCACCAGGAACACCACCAGGGCACCGGCCTTGCGCTGCAGCAACTTGGCACGCAGATCGCCCTCTTCCACGATCACGGTGCGGCCCGGTTCCCGTTCCCGCCGGATTTTCTGGTACGGCGCGGCAGCCCGCAGCGTGGCGTCCACGGCGATCCGGCGCACGGGACCGCGGGGCAGCATCGGTTTCACGTACCGGCCGCGGCTGTCGCTGAGCACCACCGAGCGGCTGCCGCTGTTGCCGCTCTTGGCCTTGGCGGCATTGAACAGCAGCAGGTCTGGGTCCACGTCGATCGCTTCGGGATCGAGCATGAACTCTTCGGGTACGGCCGGCGGGGTCTGATCCTCCTCGCCGTCCCCCTCGTTGTCGTCGGTGCTGTCGTCCTCGCTGGTGTCCTCCGGCGGATCGTTCTCCTCCTCGCCGGATCCCTCCGGTGGCGGCGGTGGGCTGTCCTGTTCGTTCTGCTGATCCCCCTGGTCCTGGGGTGGCGGAGGGGGCTCCATCTGCTGATCTGGGGGGGGCATCTGGGAGGCCCGCGGTGCAATCACCAGAGCCACGGCCACCTGCAGATCGTCGGCCTCCACCCTGTCCCGGCCGGAGAGTGCGGCGTGGGCCCTCGCCACCCGCACGGCATAGAGCTCGGAGCGATGACCTTCCACGCCGCCGCGGATCGCTTCGGTGACCAGGTACTCGATCTGCTCGCGGCTGATCTGCACATCCGGCAGCCACTGGCGGGCCAGCAGCAACTGCGTGGCCAGGGCGTCGGTCTCCTCACGCCAGGTCTCTGCGAATGAGCGGCTGCACTGGCCATGGCTGATCACCGCATTGGTGATCTCCACCCGCTGTTCGGTGCTCACCAGCTGGTTGGCGGAGAGGGCAATGGCGAAGCGATCCAGCAGGTGATCGCGGACGTTGCCCTCCTCCGGGTTGTAGGTGGCGATCAGCAGGGGCCGGCAGGGGTGGCTGAGGCTCAGACCCTCCCGTTCCACCCGGTTCTCGCCGCTGCCCACGGCCGCCAGCATCAGGTTGACGATGCCGTCGTCGAGCAGATTCAGTTCATCGACGTAGAGCACGCCGCGGTGGGCATCCGCCAGCAGGCCCGGCTGGAACACGGCGCTGCCGCTGGCCAGGGACGCGGTCACATCCACCGCACCCACCAACCTGTCTTCAGTGATCCCCAGGGGGATCTGCACGAAGGGTGCTGGGATCACCTTGGAGGGGGGCTCACCGCTGATGCGCTCCCGGGAGGTGGCATCCCACTCCTCAGGGTTCTGCGGATCGAGGTTGCGACCGACGCCGTTGTCGACATCGAGGATGTCGATGGGCGGCAACAGTGCGTGGAGGCCACGGGCCAGAACGGATTTTCCGGTGCCGCGCCCGCCGGCGATCACCACGCCGCCGAGGCCTGGATCGACCGCCGCCAGCAGCAGCGCCAGCTTGAGCGTGCCGTGGCCGGTGATGGCGGCCAGGGGAAAGGCTCGGGTCGCCCGGTCGTCGGTCACCGCAACACCGCTTGCCACCATGGATGCGTTCAGCCCGCATGTGCGCGCCAGTCTCGCTGATGCCCTCAACGGACGATGCCCCGCTGGCCGTGGCCCTGGGAGCCAACCAGCCGAGTGCGGTCGGTTGGCCCCGCGACACCCTCAGGGCTGTGCGGCCTCTGCTTGAGGCAGAACTGACGGACTGGGCCGAGCAGCCCGCGCGCTGCCGCTGGTCGGCGTTGCTGGAGACCGCCCCGGTGGGGCCGGTGGAGCAGCCGCACTATCTCAATGCGGTGCTGCTGGTGGACGGCATGGCGATTGAGCCGACTGAAACGGCAGCTCTGCTGCTGCTGGATCGCCTGCACCAGCTGGAGCGGCAGTTCGGCCGCGATCGTGGGCAGGAGCAGCGCTGGGGCCCCCGCACCCTGGATCTGGATCTGCTGTTCTGGGGGGAACTGCGCCTGGAGCATCCTCGGTTGGTGCTGCCCCATCCGCGGCTGCATCTGCGGGCTTTTGTGATGGAGCCGCTGCTGCAGGCGATGGATGCCGCTCACCCGCCATGCTGGTGAGCCAATCGGCCTGATCCCATGGCGCCGCTGCCGGCCCCGGAGCCCTTCGAGCTGCTGGACACCGTTGAAGCGGTGGATGCCCGCAAGATCCGCTTCGAGCGCAACCGGATCAGATTGCCGATGGGGGTGGAAGCCACCTTCGGGATGATCCGCCACCCGGGCGCGTCTCTGGCGGTGCCGATCACGCCGGATGGGCATGTGGTGCTGCTGCGTCAGTACCGCTTCGCTGTGCAGGCGCGCTTGCTGGAATTCCCTGCGGGAACTCTGGAAGAAGGGGAGGATCCGCTGGAATCGATGCAGCGGGAGCTGGGGGAGGAGGCGGGCTACAGCGCTGCCCGCTGGGATGCGCTGGGTCCGATGCTGCCCTGCCCCGGTTACTCCGATGAGGTGATCCACTGCTTCCTTGCCCGGGAACTCACCCCTCTGGAGAATCCCCCAGCCGGTGATGACGATGAAGATCTGGAGGTGGTGCTGATGACGCCGATGGATCTGGATGCCCGGCTGGGATCCGGCGATGAATGGCTGGATGGCAAGAGCGTCACCGCCTGGTATCGAGCCAAACAATTGCTGGGCCTGGGATGACAACGCCTCGCGTTCTGTTCTGGCATCGCCGTGATCTGCGCCTGGCGGACAACCTCGGCCTTGCGGCGGCGGCGGAGATCAGCCCTGCGCTGACCGGTGTGTATGTGCTCGATCCGAATGTGATCGATCCGCCTGAGCAACTGCCTCCGATGGCGCCGGCTCGGCTGTGGTTCCTGATCGAGAGCCTGATCGAACTGCAGCAGCGCTGGCGGGAGGCCGGCAGCCGGTTGCTGATCCTCGAAGGGGATCCGGTGGCGGTGCTGCCGCAGCTGGCGGAACAGATCGGGGCGGAGTCGGTGGTGTGGAACCGCGATGTGGAGCCCTATGCCCGGGAACGGGACCGGCAGGTGGCCAAGCGCTTGCAGGCGGATGGCCGCACGGTGGTGGTGGATTGGGATCAGCTGCTGATCGCCCCCGAGCTGCTGAAGACCGGTGCAGGAGACCCCTACCGCGTTTATGGCCCGTTTCTGCGCAACTGGCGCGGCCAGGTGCAGGCCAAGCCGCCGATCTGTGTTGAAGCTCCCTCCGATCTCCTCGATCTGGAGCAGGGGGTGGTTCCTGATACCGCCCCCTTGGATGTCCTGTTGGGCAGCCACGGGTTTCAGGGCAGTGAGATCTGCCCCTGCCGCCCCGGCGAATCAGCGGCTCTGCAGCAGCTCAGGTCGTTCTGTGATGGGGCCCTGTTCGGCTACGAGCCCGACCGCAACTTCCCTGGCGTTGTGGGCACGTCGTATCTGAGTGCGGCGTTGAGTGTGGGCACCCTCAGCCCGCGTCAGGCCTGGTGTGCCGCCCTGGAGGCCCGTGAGCAGGCCCGCAGCGATGAACAGCGGCATGCCATCGGGGTGTGGGAGCAGGAGCTGGGGTGGCGAGAGTTCTATCAGCAGGCGCTGTTCCATTTCCCCGAGCTGGCGGATGGTCCCTACCGCGAGCAGTGGCGGCGCTTTCCATGGGAGAACAACACCGATTGGTTTGAGCGCTGGAAGGAGGGTCAAACCGGGATGCCGATCATTGACGCGGCGATGCGCCAGCTCAACCAGAGCGGCTGGATGCACAACCGCTGCCGCATGATCGTGGCGTCATTCCTGGTGAAGGATCTGATCTGTGACTGGCGCTGGGGCGAACGCGCCTTCATGGAGTTGGAGGTGGACGGCGATCTGGCTGCCAACAACGGCGGCTGGCAATGGAGCGCCAGCAGTGGCATGGATCCCAAACCGCTGCGCATCTTCAATCCGGCCACTCAGGCCAGCAAGTTCGATGCCGATGGCGACTACATCCGTCGTTGGTTGCCGGAGCTGCGTCACGTCAGCAGCAGGGATCTGATCAGCGGCGAGATCGGCGCGCTGGAACGGCGCGGTTATCCCGAGCCGCTTGTGGAGCACAAGCGTCAGCAGGCGCAATTCAAGGCGCTTTACGCCACCATCCGCGGCTGATTCACGTCGCAGGTGGGGTTGATCAGTTGCTCGAGAACAGACACAACCTGCTGCTGCTCCAGTTCATTGAGTTCCGGGAAGATCGGCAGGCTGAGCACCTGGGAGCAGGTTCTCTCGGTCGCGGGCATCGATCCGGGCTCGAGACCCAGATGGCTGTAGGCGGGCTGGCGGTGAATCGGGATGGGGTAGTACACGATCGTGTTGATGCCTTCGTCCTGCAGCCGCTCCTTCAGCCAGTCACGGCAGCAGCTCTCCGGCAGTCCGTGACTGCTGCTGATCGCTGAGGGGCTGCACTGGGCCTGGCAGGTCGGCTGACCGGTGGGGCAACTGCTGACACGCACAACGAACTGGTTCCAGCTGTGGCCCTCTTCGTCTGTCGGAAGCGTGATACCGGGCAGATCAGACAGCAGCTCCCGGTAGCGCGCGGCAATCTCCCGACGGCGGTCGATCCACTCGCTGAGCTTGGGCAGCTTGACGTTGAGCACAGCAGCCTGGATGGCGTCCAGCCGGCTGTTGTATCCCAGGGCCGTATGCAGGTAGCGGCGGGGCATCCCATGCACGGCCAGTTCCCGCATGGTCTGGGCGAGGGTGTCGTCATCGGTGGTGACGGCGCCTCCATCGCCTGCGCCGCCGAGATTCTTGGTGGGGAAGAAGCTGAAGCAGCCCACATCGCCGAAGCTGCCCACCGCCTGGTCCTGCCAGGTCGCTCCGGTGGCCTGGGCGCAATCTTCGATCACCCGCAGGCCATGGCGGGAAGCGATGTCCATCAAACGGGTCATGTCCACCGGCCGACCGAACAGATGCACCGGCATCAGCGCGCGTGTGGATCCGGTGATGGCGGCCTCGATCTGATTCAGATCGATCAGGAAGGTCTCCGGGTCCACATCTACGAAGATCGGTGTCGCACCGACCGCACTGATCGCTTCGGCCGTGGCGAAGAAGCTGAAGGCGCAGGTGATCACCTCGTCGCCAGGACCGATCCCGATGGCCCGCAAGGCCAGGATCAAAGCATCGGTTCCGCTGTTGCAGCCGATGGCGTGGCGCGTGCCGACGTTGTCGGCAAAAGCATGCTCAAACGTGCTGACCTGTGGCCCGCCGATGTACTGACCGCTGCGCAGCACACCGAGAACAGCCTTCTCGAGGTCCGTGCCGAGATCGGTGATCTGCTGGCTGAGGCTGAAGGGAGGCACGTGCATGGCGCTCACCTTAGGCCGCCCCTCAGGCCCTGGATCAGCCGAACCAGTCCGGCTCCAGGCCGGGATGCCATTTCACATTGCAGCCTACCGATGGAATCTGATCGGGGTTCACCGGTTCGCCTGCGAGCACTGCGTTGAGAGCAGCCCGCAGGTCGCTTCCATCGAGAGGCTGGTCGTTGCCGGGACGGCTCCCGTCGAGCTGGCCTCTGTACTGCAGCGTCTGGGGGCTGCTCTCATGGCTGCCAGCGAACAGATAGAACTCCGGTGTGCAGGCGGCTCGCAGGGAGCGGGCCAGAGTCTGGTCCTGATCCATCAGGTAAGGGAAGCTCCAGCCGTGACGTTCCGCCTGCTCCATGAGCTGGTCGGCTCCGTCCTGCGGGTGAGTGATCAAGCTGTTGCTGCTCACAGCCAGAAGCTGGATCCGATCCCGGTAATCCCGGTCCAGCCGGGTCAACTCCGGTTCGATGTGCTTGACGAAGGGGCAGTGGGCACAGATCACCATCATCAGCACCGGCTTCTGATCCAGGGCTGAACGATTGAGGGACGCCCCGCTGGTCGTGGGCAGCTGGAAGTCCGGCAGATCCGTGCCCAGGGGCAGCATCGTCGAGGGGGTCAGGGCCATGGCTCCGCTGCAGGAACAGGTGCTCTCCATCAGGATGGCGTCCACTGGCATTCAGGTGGGGTCATGCCGGGACGAAGCTGGTGTCAGACGGCATGGAGCCTGGGACTGTGCCTGTCTCTGCTGGCCTGCGGATCCAAGGATCAGCAGGAGGGATGGACCATCTATCCGCTGCAGCGCAACGAGCCTCACGACGGTCTGGCTGTCGTGAATCAGCCGGATGGTTTCGGCCTGCACATCTTTCTGGAGACCGACACCCGGGATCCCTCCATCTGCAGGCCCAGATGGCTTCCGGATCCGGCCCGGCTGTTCAACGGTCGTGGTTCAGCACCCTTCAGCTCAGGATTGGCGACCCGCCAGGAATTCTTCGAGGCCATGACGCGGGATGCCGTCGTTTCATCCCTGCAGCAGGAGCTGGAAGCCCTCTGCAAGCAGCGCGCTCCCGATGCCCGTTGGCAGTGGCTGGATCCCCCACGCTCTGAGGTGGAAGTGACCCCGGTTCAGTTGCCGGCACTGGAGGAGGAGGATCTGCTCACCGACCCCTACGAGGAGCTTCAGAGACAGAAGGCACTGCTGGGGGATGTCGTCCCCAACTGAAACGGCGGGACACCCGTGGGCTTCAGTAGGCCGCCCAGACGACGGGTTCCGCTTCGCGCCAGTAGCGGCTGAAGCGTCCGAGTCGTGGTGGCCGGGGCAGCTCCACAAAGGGATCGGGAGCCAGTTCCGCGATGGGGAGCTCGGCTTCAATCGCCTGGAGGATCCGCTGCAACCGTGGATCCACGGCGGAGCTGGTCACCACGCCGTCCGCCTCGTGTCGCCTTGCGAAGGCCAGCACCTCAGAGGCCACATCGCCCTTGCGCAGGGTGACGGGTAGCTCCAGGGCCGCCTCGTAGAGAAAACCCAGTCGCTTGCGGCTGACCCGATTGGCTTCGATCCAATGGGTGTCGAAGACGAACAGAGCCGGTGCGTCCGGCCACGCCCGCAGGGCGGGATTGGCAGGGCCCAGGGCCTCCTCGTGAATCCAGAGAATCGGTCGTTGCATCGTCATGACGTTGTTCGGGACCTAGCGCTTGGGGCGGGCCAGGGCGGCACTGGCACCGCTGCGACCCCGACCATCACGCCGGGTGGGGCCATTGCCGCCGTCCCGAATGGCTGGCATCGGGGCAAAAAGCTGGCTCTCGAGCTGGTCGTAACTGCCCTCGAATGGGCAGTTGCCGGCGCTGGGGCATGCATCGCAGTAGCGGCCATCGCTGTAGCGCTCGAGGTTTCCGCGGTTGAAGAAGTAGGGCTTGTGGCTGAAGCTGCTGGCGACCCATTGCCAACTGAGGTGGTTGCTGGCGGGATCGCCATCCAGCAGGTGTTCGAGGAACCAGTCGGCACCGGCCTTCCAATGCACCCGACGCCAGTGCACCAGCCAGGCGGCCATCCACATCCGCGCGTGGTTGTGCAGCCATCCTGTGGTCACGAGCTCCTCGCGGAAGCCATCCATGCAGGCCAGTCCGGTGCGGCCTTCGCGCACGTCTTCGGGAAGCTCCCGGGAGTAGCTGGCGGCGTCATGGCCTGTCTTGAACGCTTCCAGGTCGTCATGGATGCCGTCGCCCAGATCGAGCCACATCCGCTGCCAGAAGTCGCGCCAGCCCAATTCGTTGATCAATTTCCCGCCATCGTCCCGCTTGCGGATCCGCTCAAACACCGCCTGCTTCACCTCCGCCAGCGTCAGCACGCCATGGCGGATGTACGGAGAGAGGCCGGTGACGGCACCGTTCAGATGGTTGCGGCTTTTGGCGTAGCGAGCCGGTTGCACCCGCGCCAACTTGGCTTCCGCGGCCTGGCGGCCACCGGGGATCGGACTGAGCGGTCCCTCTGCGCTGGGAAATTCCTCAACCAGCAGCGCCTCGAGGGCGTCTCGTGAGGCGAACTGACGGGGCAGGTCGCCAGGGTTGTGGGGTGACAGGGTGCTGGGCACCGGCCTTTTGAAGCAAGCGAGCCGAGATCCTGGCGGGGGATGGGGGAGAATCGCGCGATCTCAACCTGTTCCGGTCCGTTCCGATGCTGCTTGATCTCACCGGCAAGAAGATCCTCGTCACCGGCATCGCCAACAACCGCTCCATCGCCTGGGGCATCGCTCAGCAACTCAAGGCTGCCGGCGCTGAGCTGGGCATCACCTACCTGCCGGATGAGAAGGGCCGCTTTGAAGCCAAGGTGCGAGAGCTCACAGCGCCGCTGGAGCCCAGCCTGTTTCTGCCACTCAATGTGCAGGACGCCGAGCAGATGGCCGGTGTCTTCGCGGAGATCAAGGACAAATGGGGCGTGCTGGATGGTCTGGTGCACTGTCTTGCCTTCGCCGGCAAGGAGGAACTGATCGGCGATTACAGCGCCACCACCGCCGAAGGCTTTGCCCGCTCGCTCGACATCAGTGCCTACTCCCTGGCGCCACTCTGTGCCCACGCCAAGCCGCTGTTCAGCGAGAAAGCCGGGGTGATCACGCTCTCCTACCTGGGGGCTGAGCGCGCCATCCCCAACTACAACGTGATGGGTGTGGCGAAGGCTGCCCTCGAGGCATCAGTGCGATACCTGGCAGCGGAGCTGGGTCCGGAGAAGCAGGTGCGCGTGAACGCCATCAGTGCCGGCCCGATCCGCACGCTGGCCAGCTCCGCCATCGGCGGCATCCTCGAGATGATTCACAACGTGGAGGAGAAGGCGCCCCTGCGCCGCACGGTCACCCAGATGGAGGTGGGCGGCACTGCTGCTTTCCTGCTCAGTGATCTGGCCAGTGGCATCTCGGGTCAGACCATCTACGTCGATGCGGGCTATTGCGTCACCGGTATGTGAGGCAGCATGAGGGCAGCTGAGCAGCGGTGATGGCACGGCAGGGAGAGATCCATCGGGTCACCGGCGAGACCGATGTGAAGGTGCGGCTGGATCTGGATGGCACCGGTCAGTGCCAGGCCAGCACCGGAGTTCCTTTTCTCGACCACATGCTCCATCAGATCAGCAGCCACGGACTGATCAATCTGGAGATCAAGGCGGTGGGGGACACCCACATCGATGATCACCACACCAATGAGGATGTGGGCATCGCTGTGGGCCAGGCCCTGGCTCAGGCCCTGGGTGACCGTCGCGGCATTCACCGCTTCGGTCACTTCGTGGCGCCCTTGGATGAAGCCCTGGTGCAGGTGGTTCTCGACTGCTCAGGCCGCCCTCACCTGAGCTACAGCCTCAGCATCCCCACCCAGAAAATCGGCACGTACGACACCGAGCT
>ERZ802827.753-NODE-753-length-16978-cov-29.4534_pt1 | contig 16978 bp, 9 predicted proteins | sample MGYA00345652_ERZ802827 | MGnify/ENA primary metagenome ERZ802827 (study PRJEB30503, sample SAMEA104212372) | marine metagenome | biome: Westerlies Biome; feature: [SRF] surface water layer (ENVO:00010504) within the epipelagic zone...; material: water... | reverse complement strand
TAGCTGATGTATATATGTACTTAACAGGTGGACAAAGTAAGTTTGAGTTTGCTCCAAGCACTAACGAGCAAAAAGAAAAAGAAGATAAGCTTGAAATGAAATTATCTAGTGAAGATTTTCAACTAACAAAAATTGTTGCAAGTAATGATGAGCTAAATGAACATGACGCTAAATTAAAAGATATGCAAGAAAGAAATTCTATCGAACCTATCTGGAGAAAGTTTTAATGAAAAAAGTAGTTACAAGATTTGCTCCAAGCCCAACAGGTACTTTACATATTGGCGGCGTCAGAACTGCATTATTTAATTACGTCTATGCAAAACAAAATGATGGACTGTTTCTTGTAAGAATCGAAGATACAGATAAAGAAAGATCTTCTAAAGAATTTGAAAAAAATATCCTTGATAGCTTAAGATCTATTGGCTTAAGTCCTGATTTAGATCCTATAAATCAATCCGAAAGAAATGACATTTATACTGCCGCCGCACAAAAATTAATTGATTCAGATCAGGCTTATTATTGTGATTGTTCAGTTGAGGAATTAGATCAAATGAGATCTGAGCAACAGGCAAAAGGTCTAAAGCCCCAGTATGATGGAAGATCTAGAGATAAACATCTTCCAAAGTCTGAAAATACTGTTTTAAGACTTAAAACACCTCTTGATGGAGAAGTTGTTGTTAAAGACTATGTAAGGGGAGACATAGTATTCAATAACTCTGAGTTAGATGATTTAATTATTTTAAGAAGTGACGGAAGTCCCACATATCATCTTTGCAATGTAGTTGATGATTATGAACAAGGTGTTACAACTGTAATAAGAGGCGAGGACCATCTTAGTAATACTCCAAGACAAATACATATTCAGCAAGCTCTAGGTTACCCAAAGCTTGAATATGCTCATTTACCATTAGTCCTTGGCAGTGATAAAAAAAGATTATCAAAAAGGCATGCGGCTACTAGTCTTCAGGATTATCAGGAAAATGGTTACTTAGATTCAGCAATTCTTAATACATTAGCAAGACTTGGATGGTCAAAAGGTAATAAAGAGGTATTTTATTTAGAAGATTTGATAAGAGATTTCGAAATAACTGAGATTCAAAAATCTGGAGCTATTTTTGATATTACAAAGCTAGATTATTTAAATATTCAGCATATGGCACATTTAAATATTGAGGATCTTATAAAAGAACTTATCCCTTATACTGATGACATTGGAATAGATCTAAACTCACACTCAAAAAAATATATGCTTATAGAATCTTTAAGATCCTCTTCTGCAAATTTAAAAGGAGTGGCTCTATCCTTAAGACCTTATTTTTTTGAAGTAAGTGAATATGATCAAAAAGCGATTGCAAAGTTTATTGATAATGAAGAAATCTTAAATAATTTAAAAGATTCATTACTTAATGTAAAAGAGTGGTCAGAAACTGAAATAGATAAAGCGCTCAAAATCTTTCAAGAATCTTCTGCATTACCAACGCCAAAAGTGAATCAACCAGTAAGAATTGCTTTAACTGGAAGCACTCAGTCACCTTCACTTGGACTTACATTAAGCTTATTTGATAAAGAGACAGCAATAAACAGAATAATTAATTTGCATACTTTTTTAACTTTATAAAAGGCAATATTATATCTAATTATTATAAATAAATATTAGATACTAAAGTTTCTGAACATGTTATTAAAGAAAATATTCCTATATATAATTTACTCAAACAAAGTATTTATGGGGATAAATTATGAAAAAAATAAAATCAATTTTATTGCTTTCTGCAGTATTTTCTTTAGGCGTATTTGCCCAGGATAGCGCAGAAGTAAGTGATTCTGATGTAGAAGAGGTTATTACAGTTGGTTCTCAAATAAAAGGTGCAAGTATTACTGGAGCTCTTCCTGTAACAGTAATCAGTAATGAAGATATTGATGCGCTTGGCATAACAAGTGGAGATGAGCTTCTTGAAAGTCTTCCAGAAATGGGCCAAAACTTTTTTAATGAACAAGAAACTATGTCAGGTGCTATTAACGCATCAAGAGGAGATAGTGGTGCTTACAATTTAAGAAGTATGGGTGTCGGTAACACTTTAGTTTTGCTTAATGGAAGACGAATGGTTAATGGAGCCGGATATCAAACGGAATTAATTGGTGGAGACTATGTTGCAACTCTATCTGTTAACTCAAATACAATTCCTACAGCTGGTCTAGATCGTTTAGAAATTCTAAAAGATGGAGCTTCTGCAATTTATGGAGCTGATGCTGTTGCAGGTGTTATTAATAATGTTTTAGATACAGACTTTGTTGGCTTTGAGGTCGTTGCTAAAGCATACGAATACAAGAATTTTGGAGCACAAAACGGTAAAGTTGCTATTAAGTGGGGTAAGGATTTTAATGATGGTGCAACAAATGTTTCTATTTTTGCAGATACCTTCCTTAGAGGTAGAATCAGAGCAATAGAAGACCCAAGATGGTCTTTATCAGACTGGAGACATTTAGCCCCAGAAGGTTTTACAAGTGATACTTCCTTGCGAAGAAATTATACATATGAATATCCTCAATTTGATGCAACTGGATGGAGAGATTCAAGAATTACTGACTCAGCTGGAGATATTCAAATACATGAAATTAATGATTCTGATTGTACTGCTTCGGGCGATGTTTTTGATACTGGTTTCGGAACTTGTATAACCGATGATAATGGCTTTGCAAGATTAAATGGAAATATATATAGAGACCACACATCTAAGCTAGAGAGAGACAATCTTTTTATTTTTATTAATCATGAAATAGCTAACGGTAATGAGATATATGCTGAAATTGGCAGATATGATTCTTTTTCTAAGAGATATAAAGAGCCAGGTGGCTTGAGTTCTAGTTCATACTTTACTTTTGCTAATACTAACTATTGGATGAATAATCTTTTATATGCTGATGGAACTAATGTATTTCCAACGGAAGCTAATGGTGGAGCCTCAAGTTGGAAGACAGAAGGATGGAGAATAACTCCTCATGGTAGAGATGAATTATCAAGAGTTGTAGATGTTAACAGAGAGAGCTATAGATATGTTTTAGGTTCAAGAGGGGCATTAACTAACGGTTGGGATTATGATTCAGCAATTGTTTGGTCTAAAGCTCAATTAAATGACGTTACTCATAATAGGGTAAGAAAAGATTTACTTAGAGCCGGGCTTGAAGACTCTACACCTGCAGCTATTAACATTTTTGATCCAGGTTTAGCAGGAATTGAAAATGCTATGACAGACGTATACAGAAGAGATACAAGTGTATTGAGAATGTTTGATTTTAAAATGTCTAATCCATCTGTTGCTAGCTTACCTGCAGGGGATCTTGGTATGTTAATTGGTGCTGAATGGAGATACGAATCTTATAATGATGATAGAGATCCTAATCTTGACGGAACCATTCCTTTTGTAGCAAATTCAGTAACAAATTCACTATTTCCTGCCGGCTTAACTCATCCGTATGTTGGAAATATTGTTGGAAACTCGCCTACAACTGATGCTTCAGGTGATAAAACTACTAAATCTTTTTTTGTTGAGTTTGCAATTCCAATTACAGACAAAATAAATGCTCAAGTTGCTACGAGATATGAAGATATCGAAAATATTGGAAGTACAAATGTAAGCAAAGCTGTTGTTGGTTATGAAGTTACTCCTTCACTATTTATCAGAGCATCATGGCAAGAGGCCTTTAGGGCACCGAATCTTGTTCAAGTTCATCAAGGTGAAGTTGCAAGAAGAGGAACTCGAACTGATTACGTTTATGAGTATCTAATGGATTATGCTGCAGCTAATAATATATCAACTGCTGTTGATGGTGATAGATGGACATTCTTAAGGTATGCATCAGCAAGGACTGTAGAAGACGGTTTGCTGCCAGAAGAATCTACTAATTCAAACATTGGGATTGTTTTTACACCTGACTTCGTGCCTGGGTTAACCATAACAGCAGATGCATGGTCAATTGAAAAAGAAAATACTATTGCATTATTAGGAAGAGGGAACCACTCAGCATTAGATCTTGTTATGAGATTAGAAAATGGATTAAATAATTGTGATACATATCAAGGAAATACCGCTTTGATTACTGATTTTTCGCAGTTTGACTTAGATGAAGTTACGGGAATTTTCCAAGCAGCTGGAATGTGCCCAAGAGGACAAATACTTATTGTTCAAGATGAATATTTTAATATGGCAACAAGAACAATTGAAGGAACAGATGTTGCTCTCATCTATGAATTAGACACATCTATCGGCGACTTCACCTTGAAAATAAATCACACATCGACTGACAAATTTGAGCAAGAAGCTACAGGTGTTGCAGCAGCTCTTCAAACTGCTGAAAATTCAGGCAATTTGCCTTCTGGTATAAATATTGAAGGTTTTGGTGATTTACTGCAAGTTGATGGAAATTTTGATGAAAAATATTCAGCAAAATTATATTATCACAATGGTAATTGGAGGGCTTCTTTATCAGCATTCACAAGGGGAGACATATTTGATTCTGCAGTTACAAATTCTGCTGGAGATATGATGCCAATTGCTGAAATGACTACTATAAATACTACTCTATCTTATAAGTTTAACGATAATGTAAGAGTTAAAATAGGTATAAATAATATTGAGGATGAGAGAGCTCCTCTGGGTAGAGGATTTTTTGGGTACAAAGGAGATACTCATAGTGACTTAGGTCGATCATATTATACTCAAATAACTGCTAGGTTCTAATCTAGATTAGTAAATAAAAAGGGAGTTTTTACTCCCTTTTTTTATGTGTATAGTTAACACATAATATATATATATAATTTAATACTATTCTTTGTAGATATATCTTATACTTAAATGAATTTTTATTTATTTAAGAGGGATATATGAAACTTAAAAAACTTTATTTATTAATATTATTAACACCATTTGTATTCTCACAGGATAATTCAAATGACTCAGATGTAGAAGAAGTTGTTGTAGTTGGTTCACAAATCAAGGGTGCAAAAATTACAGGAGCGCTACCTGTATCAGTTATTTCATCAGAAGATATGGAGGCTCTTGGAATTGATTCAGGAGATGAGCTATTAGACAACATTGCTGAACTTGGACAAAATACTTTTAATCAAAATGAGTTTAGCGGTGGCTATAATGCATCAAGAGGCGACGTTGGTGCTTTTAATTTAAGAGATATTGGAACAGGTAATACATTAACTTTATTAAATGGGAGAAGGTTAATCACATCACCTGGCTATCAAACAGAGCCTATATTAGGTGGCTCCATGCCAGTCATGACAACCAATTCAAATGCAATTCCTGTAAATGGAGCTGATAGGGTTGAAATACTAAGAGATGGTGCTTCTGCTATATACGGTGCTGACGCTCTTGCTGGAGTTGTTAATACAGTTCTTAAAACTGACTTTGTTGGGGCAAGGGTTAGACTTAAAAATAGCTACTATGATGCTTATGATGCTGAAGATTCAAAGCTAAGCATTCAATGGGGTAAGGACTTTGGCAATACAAATGTCTCTTTATATTTTGATAGATACGACAGACAAAAAATAGCTGGAAACGAAGATCCAAAATGGCTAGCCCAAGATGCAAGAGTCTCTCCTGGTCTTGGAGAATTTGATGGAACTGCATGGGATGATACTTCTTGGAGAAATACTAACGCTGCATCTCAGTATGGTGTATGGCATGGTGGCGGAAGTAGATATTTAAGGGTTGTTCCAGATACAGGAAGTTGTACATATACTGGAGCGAGTGAAGGTAATGGAACTTGTGTATCAACTAGCTCCTCATCTAGTTCAGCAGTTAGAGCCCAATATAATACTACTAGATGGATGCGTCCTGATCTTGAAAGAACTAATCTGTTTGTTTTTATTAATACAGAACTAAATAGTGGAGTTGAGGCTTATTCTGAAATTGGCATGTACAACTCTCTTGCAACACAACAATTATATGGTGGTACTACATTAGGCGCAGGAAGTTGTGCTAGAACTGGTTCTTGTACTCAACCATTATTGGTACCATTATCAAACTATTGGCTAAATCAATTAGTTGATAGTGATGGTGACAAGCTTGTTGGATCGTCTCAGATTAGAAATGATTTAGGTTTATTTAAAGCTAGAAATAGATTTGATACCCCAAGAGGTTATGATTCTCACAGAACTACAATAAGACTTTTACAAGGCTTTAGAGGTACTAGGGGTAAATGGGATTGGGATACTGGTTTCTTAATATCTCAAGCAAAATCTAAACAAAATAATACTGGAAGACAATCTTTAACATTATTAAATCAAGCTTTAGCTCTTGCAACTCCAGATGCATACAATCCATTCTGTGGACCAAACTGTAATGATGAAAGCTCATTCACCATTGATATTCTTAGGGGCAATACAACAGCTTTATATATGATGGACTTTAAAGCATCTACACCAGAGCTATTTAATGCTCCTGCAGGACCAGTTGGAATGTTGGTAGGTATGGAGCTTCGAAGAAATAAATACAGCGATGATAGAGATCCAAGAATTAATGGTGAAATTCCTTATACAGTTCCAGCAGGACCAAAAACTGGAGAAACGTTCCCAATTATTTCTGACATAGTTAATTCAAGTGCAACTCCAAATTCAAATGGATCAAGAACAACAACATCAGTATTTACAGAATTTGCTATACCACTTCATGAAACTGTTGACGCACAATTAGCTGTTAGATACGAAGACTCTGATGATTATGGTGATGCTACTGTTGGAAAACTCGCTATCGGATGGCAACCAATAGATCAGGTTAAAATCAGATATTCTACATCTGAAACATTTAGAGCACCTGCTATGATTCTTGTTAACGAAGGTTACTTGGGCAGAAGTTCATCAACAGATGATGCACTTCTTGCATTGGCTTCAGGAGAAGATCAAGATAATTACTCAATGCAAAGAATTACTGAAGGTAATAAAGGTTTAAAACCAGAACTTGGTGAAAATGAATCGATTGGTATCGTTCTTGAGCCTATTGATAATTTAATTATTACAGTGGATAAATGGTCCATTGAGACTGAAGATACTGTGGGTGTATTTGGTATGACTAATGCCGTTCTATTAGATGCTCTTATAAGGGCAGAAGGTGGGGCATCTCAATGTACTGGTAATCCAAATGTTATTAGGTTCCCTACACCAACAACTGATGTAACTTGGCCAGCAACCCTTTGTCCTGCTGGTCTTGTTCAACAAGTAAATGATTATTATGTGAATACTGATACTAGGACTATAGAGGGTCAAGATACAAGTATTTTATATTCTATTGATACAGATTTTGGTGATTTTGGATTTAAATTTGTAAACGTTCATTATGATACTAAAAATCAAGCAGCCGGTGGAGATGCTAGAAGATTAAGTGATGCCGGTCAGCCTGGTGGAGCTCTAGCTGGTATAGCTCCTGTAAGAGGAGTTGATAATTTATTAGGTCTAAATGGTTCAATTGAAGATAAGTACACAATGAAGATGACATGGAGAAAAGGACCATATGAAGTATTTTTATCTGGAACTCAATGGGGTGAATTCTTTGAATCTGCTCATACTGAAACTATAGATGGTGTCAGAGAAATGTGGGTTGTTGATGAGATGACAATGTTAAATCTTACCTTAGGATATAAATTTGATAACGGCTACAGAGTAAGACTTCAAGTCAAGAATCTTGAGGATGCAAGAGCACCTCTTGCAGATGAGACCTTTAGTATGTATTGGGGAGACCTTCACACAGATTTCGGAAGAAACTATAACGTAGAGTTTTATAAAAAATTCTAAGATACTTAATAATTAATTTAAATTAAAAAAGGGAGCTTATAGCTCCCTTTTTTGTTATAAAATAAATTCATGCAAGCATATCAAAATAAAGGTTTTTTTATTGGAATCGCAGCTTTTTCTGTAATAGTTATTTGTGGCATGTTTGAACTGATACCTTCAAGCTTAATTGCTCTTGAAGGATCTTCATTCGAAACAAATAAAGGTATTCAATTTGTAGACAGTCAAGCAGCTTGGTTCGTTTTAGCAGTCCTAGTTTTGATGGCAATATGGTGGGCGACTGAAGCTCTTCCTGTTGCTGTTACCTCTTTACTGCCTTTGGCTTTATTTCCTTTATTAAATGTTGCAAGTTTTCAAGTTTCTGCAAATCCTTATGCAAATAAAAATATCTACTTATTTCTTGGTGGTTTCATATTAGCACTTGGTATAGAAAGTTCAGGTTTACACAAAAGAATGGCACTTAAAATGATTATTTCAATTGGCTCAAGCGGCTCAAAACTTATTGGTGGTTTTATGCTTGTTGCAGCATCAGTAAGTATGTTTGTTATGAATACATCAACAACACTTATGCTTCTGCCAATAGGTTTGGCAGTATGCACTGTTGTCGCTACTACAATTCCAAATATATCTAATCAGCAGCAAAAATATTTTGATACAGCATTAATGTTAGGTATTGCATATGCAGCAACTATTGGAGGTATGTCGACCATAATTGGCACTGCACCAAATCTTGTTTTTGTAACTTTTATGAGTGAGCAATACGGTATTGAGATAGACTTTTTTAATTGGATGAAACTAGGAGTGCCCGTGGCCTTGGTTATGTTAATTTCAGCCTGGTTAATTCTTACAAAGTTTGTTTTCCCAACAAGCTTTATTGCTACTGGTGAAACTAAGTCAAAATTATCACAAATGCTTGATGATCTTGGTCCATTAACAAGAGATGAAATAAAAATTTCATTTATATTTGGATTTGCTGTCATTGCGTGGATGACAAGCCGAGTTGTAAGAGATTTTTTTGGCATAGGTCTTGAGGATGCCGGCATTGCAATTATTGTTGCTATTCTATTATTTATGATCCCGTCTTCCACAAATAAGAATTCTGATTTAATGGAGTGGGATAAGACAACTAAATTGCCATGGGGCTTATTAATTTTATTTGGTGGCGGACTATCTTTAGCTGCTCAAGTTTCTAGCTCTGGTCTTGGTATATGGATTGGACAAGGCTTAACTGTTCTGCAAAACGTTGAACCAATAATTTTAATATTAGCTGTAGCAACCTTAATAATTTTTTTAACTGAAATGACCAGTAATGTTGCAACAACAAGTACTTTTCTTCCTGTCATTGGCGCGTTGGCAATTGCAATTGGTGTGGTGCCAGTTTCTTTAACTATACCGGTATGTCTTGCAGCAAGTTGTGCCTTTATGCTTCCAGTAGCAACACCTCCAAATGCGATAGTTTATGGTTCTGGTAAATTTACTATTGCAACTATGATGAGAGCTGGATTTTTTCTAAATTTAGTTGGTATTCTTGTAGTAACTTTATTTTCATATTACTTGGCGCCTATGGTTTTCTGATGAAATATTATTTGCTCACTTTTTTAATAATATTTAGCAATATAACTTCTTCGCAACAAAGCTATATTGATTATTTATCTCCTTATCATCCCGTTACTACTTCATCAGGAATGGTAGTTACACAAAATCACTTATCATCAGATATTGGAATAGAAATACTTAATAAAGGTGGTAATGCAGTTGATGCTGCAGTTGCAGTTGGCTTCTCATTGGCTATTACTTTACCTAGAGCAGGCAATCTTGGTGGCGGAGGTTTTATGCTTGTATATATGAAAGAAAAAAATGAAATCTTTTATATTGATTACAGAAGTAAGTCTCCTTTAAATGCATCGATTGATTCTATTTTTGAACTAAAAGGAAAAAAAATAAAACCCAGCGACTTTAAGGATGAGATGTATGACACGACAAGATATGGATATAAGGCTCCCGCTATACCAGGAACCGTAGCAGGACTTTTGGAGGCACATAAAAATTTTGGCAAGCTAACTCTTGAAGAAGTGTTAGCTCCTGCAATAAGACAAGCAAAAAATGGCATAAAAGTTTCCTATGATTTAGAAAAGGCTATTGAGGACACAGCTCAGCTTAGAAAAGATCCTGAGTCATTAAGTATATATTTTCCAAATGGCGAAGCTGTTAAAGAAAACTCTATTTTTAAAAGGCCTGATCTTGAGAAAACATTAAATATAATTGCTACAGAAGGTGTAGATGGTTTTTATAAAGGCGATATTGCTAAATCAATGGTAATGGCTATGAATGAAAATAATGGCCTATTTACTATGAAAGATTTTGAAAGTTATAAAGCTCAGATAAGGGAGCCTATCATTGGGTCTTATCGTGACAATTTGGTATTTACTTCAGGACCGCCTTCGGGGGGAGGAATAACCTTATTAACTGCATTAAATATTTTGAGTTATTTTGATTTAGCTAAATTTAAAAGTGATTCAGCTCTAACTTATCATTTATTAGCTGAAGCTTTGAGAAGAGGCCACAATAATAGATCTCATTTTGTTGGCGATCCTGATTATTTTGATGTACCTGTAAGTCAACTTCTTTCAAAAGAGAGAACAAAAGAATTAGCTAAAACTATAGACTTAAAAAAAGCTACAAAGTCTACTGTTGTAAAGCCGCTTGAGCTTACTACTGAAAGCAGGGATACAACCCATTACTCAATAATTGATAATGAAGGTAATGCTGTTTCAAATACCTATACATTAGGTTATTCATTTGGATCTGGTGTAACCATACCTGGCACAGGAATATTAATGAACAATCAAATGAATAATTTTGCTTATAGATATGGAGATAAAAAAGAAAGAGGCAGGGGTGCAAGCACTGGCAATAGGTTTGAGCCAGGAAAAAATCCAATGAGTACTATGGCTCCAACAATGATTTTTAATAAAGAAGGTGAGTTAATGTTGGTAACAGGCTCTCCAGGTGGGTCTTTAATACCTGCAGCCATTTTAAGGGTTATAACAGGTATTATTGATTTTGATTTAGACATTGGACAAGCAACAATGTTACCTAGAGTTCATAAAGACTGGCCAAAAACAGGCATATTATATGAAAGGACTGTTAATTCAGACGTTGTAAGAATTATTAATAAAAGGATAGGTCATAAAATGACACCCGAGCATACGATGGGAAGCACACAAAGTATTCACATCATAGATGGTGTAAATTATGGGTATGCTGATTTACGAAGACCTGGAGCCTCCGTCTCAAGCCAAGAAAATTAATTAACTCTGTAACTTAAAGGTGGTTTTCTGTCACCTAATAACGCTTTATATTTAAAGTCTTCACCAACACGCATTTGAAGCTCGTTTTGAGCTCTTATAACTACTGAAGGGTCCATATATATATCCAAAGCAGTTGCAGCTATAGTTTTAGCAGCTAATTCAGTTCCCTTTATGCCTATTGACGTGCCACCAGAAGCAACAGCCTGCCAAGAATGTGCTGCTGTTCCTGGAACCCAAGTTGCAGTTCTTATACCTGCGGTTGGAACAATCCAACTCACATCCCCAACATCAGTAGAGCCATAACTATGTGATGTTGTATATTCAGAGACATTCTCTTGAGATCCAATTTTTAATGTTGGCTTAATAAAAGTTTTATAAATAGTATTTGCATATTCATTCTCATCTCTAGAATATTTGATGCCACCAAAGTTTTTTAAGTTCTTATGCATAATTTTTTGAACTACATCATTTGGAAGAAGAGAGTAATTACCATGCATTACTTCATAACTCATACTTGTATCAGTTCCTATGGCGGCTCCTTCAGCAGTTTTAACAACTCTATTAAAAAGCTCTTCGACCATATGCATTTTTGGGTGTCTTACATAGTAATAAACTTCAGCTAGATCTGGAACAACGTTTGGAGCTAAACCTCCTTTTGTAATTACGTAATGAATCCTAGATTCTTGAGGTACATGCTCACGTAACATATTTACCATCATATTCATTGATTCAACACCATCTAAAGCTGATCTTCCTTGCTCAGGAGCACCCGCAGCATGTGAAGATATACCACTAAAGGTAAATTTTGCAGATTTGTTTGAATTTGAAGTTCTTGAATTTGCTGAATTAATATCATCTGGATGCCAGTGAAGCACAACATCCACGTCATCAAACAAGCCTTCTCTAACCATGTAAACCTTGCCTGAACCTCCTTCCTCCGCTGGAGTTCCATAAAACCTTATTATCCCTTCAATATTATTATCTTGTAACCACTCTTTAACAGTTACGGCAGCCCAAGCTGAAGCCGCACCAAATAAATGATGTCCACACGCATGACCTGCACCAGTTCCATTATCAACAACCTCTTTAAATGGAGATGCTGATTGAGCTAGGCCAGGCAACGCATCAAACTCACCAAGTATTCCAATAACTGGTCCACTAGAACCATATTCTGCAATAAATGCAGTTGGAATACCTGCAACATTTCTTGTTATTTTAAATCCTTCTTTTTCTAATTCTGTTGCAAGTAAATTTGAGCTTTTAACTTCTTGATAACCCATTTCAGCATGATCCCATATCTTTAATGCAACATCTGAAAATTGTTCTTTATGCTTAAGAACAATCTGTTCAATAGATGATGAGTAGATATTTGTTATGAAGATACTTGAAAGTATCAAGATTAATAAATTATTTTTTATATACATTGTCTCCCCCTATGTATTTGAATTTATATTTATTTTTTTGCAACTCCCCAATAATTATAGCCTGCAAATTTAGGAGTGCTAGGAAGATACATCTCTTCCATATTAGAAATCTTAAAACCAGATGAACTAATTAGTTTGGGTATATCTCTATTTAGATTACAGCCACCAGCAATTTTACCCCACAAAGGATTAATTCTTTTTTGCCATTTAGCAATATTTTTATCGGGCGCTAATCCATGTTCACAAAATAGTAACTTACCATCATCTTTTAGAACTCTCATTATTTCTGAGTTAGATAAAGCAACGTCTGGAATAGTACACATAGTGTAAGTAATTAAGACAGTATCAATAGATTTATCAGGCAAAGGCATGCTCTCGGCTCCACATTCTAAAAACTCTATTTCTAAGTTTTCTTCATTAGCAACAGATTTAGCTATATCTAAAAGTTCTTTTGATGGATCAAGACCATATAAATAATTAATTTTAGATTTATTATAAAAAGGTATGTTTAACCCAGAACCAATCCCAACATCCAAAACAACACCCTCGGCTAATGGAACTATTTTGTCTCTTTGATACCTAATTGGTTTTGATGCACAGGTGCAATTGAGAACTTTAGGTAGAATATATTTATCATAAAAACTCAAAATTAATCTTCAGCAACTTCACTAAGTGGCATAGCTGCTGTATTAAACCCTGCGTCTACATAAGTGATTTCACCAGTAACACCACTTGCATAATCTGAGCATAAAAATGCTGCTACGTTTCCGACTTCCTCTGTTGTTACAGTTCTTCCAAGGGGAGCACGAGTTGAATGCTGGGCAAGCATCTTTCTGAAGTTCTTTACGCCAGATGCAGCAAGAGTCTTTATGGGACCAGCTGAAATAGCATTGACTCTTACATTATCTGAGCCCATTGATGCTGCAAGAAATCTTGTGTTTGCCTCAAGACTGGCTTTAGCAAGCCCCATGACATTATAGTTTGGAATTGTTTGCACAGCTCCTAGATAAGTTAAGGTTAGTAGGGCAGAACTGTCATTTAGCATTGGTTTTGCTGCTTTTGCTAATGCGGTGAAGCTATAAGAGCTTATATCATGAGCTATTTGAAAACCCTCTCTTGTTGTTACATCTACAAAATTTCCTTCTAACTGATCTGATGGAGCAAAACCAATAGAATGAACTAGACCATCAAAATTTGCCCATACTTTTGAAAGTTCTCTGAACGATGCTTCTATAGACTCATCTTTAGCAACATCGCATTCAATTAAGATTTCAGATCCATATTCTTTTGCTAGTGGAACTAAGTTTTTAAGTAGCCTTTCATTTTGATATGTAAAAGCCAGCTCAGCACCTTCTCTATACATAGCTGCAGCTATTCCAGCAGCAATAGAGTATTTGTTGGCCAGACCGGTAATTAATATTTTTTTATTTTTTAATAACATTTTTAATTCCTTTGTTTATTAAAAATATGAAAGTGAATTAACATTATAAGAGATAAATTAACACACAATAGATTAAGTTTAATTTATGTTGTTTTTATATACATAAATACAGCTTATAAATATATATAAATAATAAACAAATTTTATAAACATATATACATATAAATGTGTTTATGCAATAATTTTAGAAATTATGACACTTAAATGTCACATTTACTTTATATAAAGGGGAAATTATGTTGAATACAGAAAAATACCTACTAGCTTTAGTATTAGGTTTTTCATTTATGTCTACTGCTGTTATAGCACAAGATGCAGATGAAGACTCTGATGTTGAAGAGGTAGTCGTTACGGGTTCTCGTATTGCTACATCTGAATTTACTGGAGCACAACCAGTTGTTGTTCTTGATCAAGAGATCATTGCAAGATCTGCTGAGCTTTCAATTTCAGACGTATTAAGAGAGTTGCCTATGAATATTGCCGGTTCTTTTTATGAAAGATCTGGAAGTTCTGCTGGTGGTACAAGTACTATCTCATTAAGAGGATTAGGTTCATCAAGAACTTTAGTACTTATTGATGGAAGAAGAGTGCCTGCTAACCCAAAAACGGGTGGTGAGTCAGCTAACTTAAACTTATTACCAACTGCTGCTATAGAAAGAGTTGAAATACTTGCTGATGGTGCATCTGCTGTATACGGTTCTGATGCTATAGGCGGTGTTGTTAATATTATTACTAAAAAAGATTTTAATGGCCTAACTATTAGTGCTACAACTTCTTCGCCTGATTTGCCAGGTGGTGAAGAAGAATCTTTCTCAATAGTTGGTGGATTATCAACTGATGACTCAAGAATTATGTGGTCATATGAGCATCAACAAAGAGATATCATTTATCTATCAGATAGACCTTATACAATGGGTACACCTCCAACTGATGGAGATCTAAGTACAGGTTTTAATGTTTCATCATATGCATGGAACTATAAATTACTTGAAACTTCCACTAAATACCCGCATTTAGTTAAAGGTCAATATTTACCTGCAGCTGAGTGTCAAGGTGATTCAAGGTTCTTAGAAAATGGTAAAACATATACTTGGGGTGCAGCTCCTGCTGGTGGTTTAGACAATGACTATGTATGTTCTTTTGACTATACACAAATCATGGCTGAAAACGCAGGTAAGAATTTTGATGCATTCACATTAAATTATGACAAAGATCTTGAAGGTGGATTGAATCTTTATACTTCATTCGTGATTTCAAGAAATGAAACTTTTGGAAGGTATGCGCCTCCAGCTGCTTTTATCGACGATTTTCCAGCTGGTCTTGCTAATGTAAGAGTCCCAGCTCAATCAGACGGCACTCCAGAGCAAGTCATTATGGGTCTTGATGTTCCAACTGATTTAAGAAAAAGGTTTATTGAGATTGGACCTAGAGCATCATGGAGAACTGACTGGGGTGGAAACGCCGTTATTGGTTTAAAAGGTGATATTGGTGATTACTCATGGGATTTATCAATGCAGTTTAATAAAACTGATTATGATACATATGAGTGTTGTTACCTTCAAAAACCAGAATATACAGAAGCTGCTGCAGCTTTTGCACCTGGTGGAGCTGGTACATTTAAAGATCAAGCAGATCTTTTTCATCCTGACGTAGTTGCATACTACACTGCAAGTCCATCACAAACAGCTAACACACAATTCAGAAATCTTGAGTATACAATTGGTGGACCATTAAAAATGGTACCAAATACAGACTTTGTTGCTGGTATATCAGATGCTGAGTACAGATATCAAAACTTATTTGATAAACAAAGTGAGGTTGGAAACGTAGGTGGTTCCTCAGGTAACTCTGATGGTAGCTCTAGATCATATACTGCTATGTTTGTTGAAACAAAAACTGCTGTAATGGATGGTCGTGGTGAGATTCAATTAGCTGTCAGAAATGATGACTATAGTGACTTCGGTACAAATACATCTTATACAGTTAAAGGTTTAGTTGAACTGATGGAAGGACTTACACTAAGAGCTTCATTCGGAACTGGTTTCCGTGCTCCAGGTCTAGGTGACTTAGTTGCTAATACAACTTTTAGTGCAGAATATCATACTGACTATGCTTATTGTGAAGCCGTAGGTATTGCAAGAGCAGATTGTAATGAAGACCAAGTTGAGACTTATATATCATCTAACCCAAATTTAGGACCTGAAGAGTCAGAGTCTACTAACTTTGGTATTATTTATGAGTGGGGCAACCATTCAGTAGCAGTTGATTTCTTTGAAACAACTATTGATAAAATTGTTACAGCTATCACTGTTCAAGATATTATTGATTCATCATTACTCGGCGCAAGTTATACTCAAACACTTACAACACAAGGAGCATATTGTGAAAGGGGTGGAACGAGTGCTTCATCTAAGTTAGATGTTTGTTATTATAATCCTATTAATGGTAACTCAATCCTTACTTCAGGAATGGATGTTAAATACACTGGTCTTTATGAGACTGGCGTAGGAGACTTTGACGTTAACTTTAGTTTGGTAGATATGGATAAAGATGAAGGCGAAGCTTTCTATAATGGTCCTGTTTATAACTTTGTAGGTTTAACATCTACTCCTAACTATAGATATACAATGGACGTTGGTCATACTTTAAAGGCTTTGCCTGAACTGTACCTTACTCTTCAGTATGAGTACATTGATGCAATGGCTGATGACTATTCAGTTACATACCAACCAATTGGTTCTGTTGATGAGTGGACACAAGTTAACCTGAGAGCAGTTTATACTGTTCCTCAAGTTGATGGTCTTAACGTCACGTTAACTGTTAGAAATGCTGAGAAAAATGATCCTCCACTTGATTCATCAGGTGAATTCAATAGACTTCTCCATTCTAATTTAGGAATGGTTACAACTCTTGGATTTAGTTGGGATCTATAATTCTTTAAAATAGAATTAAAAAGGGTTGCACATGCAACCCTTTTTTTATTTATAATATTTAAAATTTTAATTAC
>ERZ802827.743-NODE-743-length-17070-cov-13.3854_pt1 | contig 17070 bp, 20 predicted proteins | sample MGYA00345652_ERZ802827 | MGnify/ENA primary metagenome ERZ802827 (study PRJEB30503, sample SAMEA104212372) | marine metagenome | biome: Westerlies Biome; feature: [SRF] surface water layer (ENVO:00010504) within the epipelagic zone...; material: water... | reverse complement strand
ATATTTACCAACCCTCAAACTACGTTTACCATTGAGGAACTGGTACACCTCATCAAGTTTAGCCGCGGTACAATCGACACTGCCTGGATATTTATCCCACGATCCCCATGTATTCTTATCTTTACGTCCTACACTGCCTGGGTCAGAACATATACGTCCACACCCCGGGACGTCTTGGTGAACCGAGTTCGCATGACCACACCATCCATCAGCAGCTCTTGGGATTTGGTTTGGTATACTAAATATAGTTGATTTACCGTTCTTTATATCGTACGTATATACGACGGGTCTAGGTTCAGTAGTACCACCCCTATTAGACGTTTCTGTAATTTTCGTAACCCCGTTCTCTTTTATTATCCAACCGGGTGCATATCGAGGTCGTGTATATACTATATCTATTTTATCAACCTTTTTATCAGATACAATGGTAAATATCTTATCGCCTTCATTGTGACCATCCGCGTTCCATGACGCATAATTTTCTGTACTAAACATATTATCGGGTTTATTGTTTCTATTAGGATTTTTGTGTATAGTCGTTTGTGCCTTTGTCGCTAAAACACCATCGAGTTTTATGTACTCAATGTGTATTCCTAAATAAGCATTCTTTTTGTTCATGATAAGTTCGTATGTAAAAGTTTCAGGTTCGGGTACATCAATTTCTTCAAGATTACTCGTATCTAATGACATTCCAAAATCGTCTTGTGTAAAAGTTACTGTTTTCGTATACAATTTATTACTGTCTTTAGTTTCGTTATAGTATAACTCGAGTGTATTATCACCTATAATCTTTTCATCGAACTCTTTTTTATCTACTATGTTCATGGAGACATCCGTAAAGTCTTTAAGATTACCCGCATCACTATTTTCGTACGTGTGAATTACACTCCCTGAAGAATCTTTCAGGGTAACGATCCATTTCGTAACAACCCCTTCTATACTCGCCTTATTCGCCCACGAAAGTTTAAGACCCTCGAGTGTATACTCTTCACTCTTGCTGGGTCTTATACTATAAATCAAAAATATGATAAATAGAATGATAGCTAATACGAGTATCATTTTATATATCACGAGATATTATTTTTAAATTAGTTTATTCTTCTTTCATTTCAATTTCTGGTCCGACGAGACTCGCATTCTTATTCGAAGCTTTAGATCTTTTCATCATTACAACTATGAAGGTGATCATCATGGCGACGACGGCTGATAACATTCCAATTCCTTGGTAATCCATTTTTTTTATATACTATAGTAATATAAAAAAATGCGACAGTTTACCACCGTCCTGATGGAAGCACTCTTCATAGGTCTCATGTTACAGGTTTTGTTCCTGGGTCTCACAAAATATATCTATAAAGGTACAGGCGCTCTAATTATTTCAGGGGCGTTAATACATTTACTCTTTGAGTATTCGCCTTTCGGTAACATTAACGAAAAGTGGTGTAAAATGATATTTGATTAAAAGTTTATAAGTTCATCTATTATAGCTGTTTTATCATATTCGAGTTCTTTTAACGTTTCTGATAATTCTTCGTGTTGTCTATCGATATTATCGTTATAATCTTCCAGGTAATCCTTGAAGAACATACGCACATTACCAACGTCGTGTCCTGAATCTAAAAGTGAACCAACCGTATATCGAGGTAATCGAATACCGAGTTCCCGTGCGCGTCGTTTCACAGCTTCCTGGCGAACAAAGTTCGTCACGTTTCGTCTATGTTTTAGTTTTTCCACTTTTTTTAACGTTTCGTGGATTAGTCTATTTACTTCCATAAGCTCATCTTCAAGTTCGTAATCGCGTAACTGTTCCGGAACAGGTGGTGGTGTTTGTATCTCCGGTAAGTCGGGGTGTACATAATCCCCGCGTCTTGATTGTGGAGGTGTCACCGTATCGTATATCGTAAGATCGTCAAGATTATCCCCAAATGGTGGGAGACGAGGCATCGGGGAAAAGGGTATGGGTATATCAACACGTCGAATTCTAAATTCTTCTTCACCATCACTCTCAGAATCCGTTTCGTATTTTATATAATCGTGAATCTTTTTGATCGAATCACACATTTTAAGATAATCGCCTTCAGAAATTATCTTAGAATTGAGGTCGAGTGTTTGCATTAACGATGTAAGAGCGTCCATTTTTAATATATTAATTTTTTATTTTGTTTCATTACAACTTAGGTTTGTTATTTTTCTTAAAAGTAAAAGGGCTTCTACGGCTTCACCAATTTCACGGTGTTTTACACAAAACCCGTTTTTTCCTTGGCGACAGAGACAGTTTTCGTGTACACAATTTGGACGCATTTTTATTGATTATTTTTATAATCTCGTACTTAGGTTCTTATTTCACCTTCTTCGAGTTCAGATTCAGATTCTGAATTGTATTCACTCTCATTATCTAAATCGTCAATATTTTCGGGTAAATAATCGTATAATCGATCGTGGTCGATTTGGTACGTAATTTCATAATCGTCCAGGAAATCACGTAAAGAAATCTTATCGTTAACGCCATACTGTTCATCTAAATACCATTTCCAAAACATGAGGTTCTTTTTAGTAATTTTACTCGGGAAAAGTTCGACGGTAAATTCTTCGTCACCTTTACACCCACACTCTTTAAGAATCTCTTTTTCACTTTCGAGGTACATATCAAAAAAGTGTTCCAAAATACCAATATCGTTAGGTTCATAATAAAATTCAATAAATTGAGCTTGACCATACGATGTTTCCAATTTTCTATTAGAAATACCAATATACGCAATATAATTATACGTATTTTTAGGAACAAGGTGTGTGGGGTACCCAAAATCGGCGCGTAAACCATATACTTTACATTTTTCACCGGCTAATTCAGAAAAAAGTTCATTAACATCGAAAAGTTCGACAATTGTGGTACAGGTTTTAAGGAGTTCATAAGTGAGGCTCATCGTATTATATTACATATTAGTTGCTAAGTTTTAAGTCCATATTTTCAGGGAACGAGTTATAGAGTTCCGTCCAGTCAATGCTTCCATGAAGGTTATTTTTTTCAACAAACTGTAAAAGAGTTTTTTGACAATTAAACTCATTTTTAAAGTAATTCATCCAAAACTCAACCCATTCTTCTGGGACGTGTCGCGGGACAACCATGGTATTCAATGTATCTTTTGCCAGCATTTGGATTACTGGTTCAATAATACCAATTCGAGTACCATCTTCGTATTTCTCTTCATACATAAAGTCCACTAAGTGAAGTTTATCGTTAAATGCAGATACACCCACATAAGCAACGTAATTAAGTTCTTTTTTAAACTTTATTAAATCCTGTGGAAAGTTTGATCTCAGTCTCACCCCATACACTTGAGAAGGTGTACCAGTTGAAAATTGATCGGTTCGGAAACTCGAAAGAACACCGTCAAGTTTTTCATCTCTTTCAAGAGAGACAGCTTGTTTCGTAAGTTGGTAAATAAGAGACATTTTTTTTATTATACTTATTATAACTGATCTATATCACTTAGGTCTTCACTGTACATCAATATTTCTTCGGCCACGATTTGATAAAATGCCATTTTATACGCTAAAAATCCAAATAAAGTTGCTCCCATATTAAAATCGAATGGTAAATCTTTAGAATTCCATACAGATTCTGCTAATGCAAGACATGTCGGTAAGAGTAACCGTTTATTCAAACCAGGTACTTTCTCTATATTGTCGACGTATGAGGAGAGTGAGTCTACATAAATACACGATGCGATTGTTCCTAAACTTGCAGAAACACCGTCAACGGGTGTATGAAAAATAAAATGGTAGGTCGAAACAGCAACACCGTATTGTAAAGTTGTCTTTTTAATTTTAGATTTTATTTTTTCATATTCCGCTATACCTTCTTTACGTTTAGTGGGGCATGATATTCTAATGGTTTTAGTGTACGGATTTATTATACTCAACATTACAATTTATTTAATCTATATCTATACCTTTAATAATATAGTTTTCATCTTGAAAATACTTTTTCTTAAACTTTCGTTCTTTTATTTTAAAATTATTACACCTCTGTTCAACTTCGTGTATACTAATTTGAATATTGGTTAAATCTATTTTATTTGTAGACGATTTTCTCCATTTATCACCAAAGATTGTAGAATATTGTAGTTCACGTCTTTGATACGTAAGATCTTCAAGTAGAAGTTTATAAAGTATGAGTGAATATGAATCGTATTCACTACTTTCATAATCATCAAAATAAAGCTGTTCACGCGCCAATGTATTCATACGTTCACGAAGTAGGTTCGCCCCACTGTTCTCTCCACCGGTTAACCAAAGTTTGAAGTCTTTCTCTCGAGAATCTCGAATTTCGGGGGTCTCGTCGAGGGGCTCCCGGACACACGAGATCACGTGATTCGTACGCGTTAAGTTTTTCCCATATGACTCTTTGCATGTCACCCGGGAGTTCGTTTGTCGCTTGACAAAACGAGAGTTTATAGTCGTACGTGTGTAAGGCAATGTAGTCGTCCATTTCATTTTTTTATACATTTCATTAGAAGTATGTAAACTTAGGTTTCTTAGGAACCTCTAAAATGATTGTTTCATTCGCTTCATTTTTAGATATAATATAGTCATTCTCATACATTTTTATAGATGGAGGTTTTTGTATATTTGTTTCGGGTTTTGGTCTAAGTGATAATAAATTACAGACACTCGAATAAAACGAAAACATTACTGCTATTATTTATGTTTATTTTTTTATATACTAAATACAAGATGGTTTCACTCCAGGACTTACCTAAAAAGGTTCAGTATATAATTATAGATTCAAAATTTGTAAATGGTTCAAATAATACGTTTAGTATAGATCTTTCACTTGAATCAAATTTACATTTAGAAGATATCACACAAGTGTGTGGTATAAAACCAGTTGATTTTTACGTGACACAGGTTGGACAGGAAACCCCAAATTCTGATACTCACGTGAGTAGTGTCGCAAAGTACGTTGATATAACGTGTGAAGATGTACCTAAACGTGCTCAAATACTCGATGAGCGTCATGGACAAATTTTAGCACGCGTACCACTCGAAAGACATTTTAATCATGGTGCACATACTATAGTTAGAGATAAGCAGTGGAAAGCATTTCCAAGACAAACAAACCTATTTAATCCCATATCTATGCAAAAACTTCATTTTAAGTTATATGAATATCAAGAAGATACAGATTACGTTACTTTACAACCGGATGCAGAATGGTATATGGTTCTCGAAGTTACAACTATAGACGTTAAGGAAAAACCTATAAATAGAGAGGTTCAAATTCTGGAAGCTTTACATAAACTTATCGGGAAGATAGAGGATCTTAACGTAAACGTTAAAAAACTTCCGGATAAGGAGGATATTGAAAAAATGGAGAAGGAAAAAAAGAAAAAGTACCCCTTGCGTTACTTAATACTATTCATAACTATGTTAATAGGTGGGTTTGTATATGTAAAAAATAAAAGTACACCGTCTATTCCACAACCTTCTTTTTAACGACACGTTTGACAACTTTTTTCTTTGGTGTTTCTGGTGCTGGTGTTGGTGTTGGTGGTGCTGGAGCCTTTACTGGAGCAGCAGCCTTTACTGGAGCAGCAGCCTTTACTGGAGCAGCAGCTGGTGGTTCGATTGCATCAGCTATTTGTTTAAGAATACCATAAACAGTTTCTTTGTGAATTTTTGATCTTTGAAGTGCTTCTTCAATTTGTTCTCTAACAGAGTCCATCGCGTAATATATATAAAAGAAATATTATCTTTATACTAAATGTTATTCATAGGTCCACCTCTTTTGAGTGGGATAGGTCAACAATGTAAAAAATATATGGGTCTTTTTCCTGGGAGTCGGTACATTGAACTTCAAAATGATATACCGGTATGTGAGCGTGCATTCATTTATGCTTTACCTGTACCACATTGGTTAGATAAAATACCAGAAATTAAACGTAAAATCAAACACGTTACGTGTATGACTATATGTGAAACCGAAACCGTACACGAAGATTACGGTAAACTATTTAAACTTTTTGATAGAATCGCCGTACCGAGTGAATTTTGTAGAAAAGTGTTTAAAAAGCAGTTTCCAGACACGGACTTTTACATTATACATGCACACGTGCCTGATCATAGACCGTACACATTTTATCACATCGGAAATGTAACGGATCCAAGGAAAAATTTTAATAAAATTATTGAAACATTCGTTCGTATGAATAAACCTGATACACGTCTTTTGATTAAGGCAACGTGTAAACAACCAATTCAAATAAAAATACCAAACGTTGAAGTTATAAACGGTCTTATTGCTGATGAAGAAATGGAAAAAATCCACGCACTGGGTGATTGCTACGTAAGTTTTTCGAGTTCGGAAGGCATTGGTATGGGTGCAGTGGAAGCAGCTTTACGCAATAAACCCGTCATTATAACTGATTACGGGGGTGCACCTGAATATATAAAAACGCCGTATACGATAAAATGTGAACGTCAAAAACTCGTAAAAGATGATTTTTTGTATCAGGCAGGTATGGAATGGGGTAAACCAGACGAAAAACAATTATGTGAGTTTATGGAAGATGCATATACAAATAAAATAAGGTATATGGAACATCCGAGGACTCATATGTTGACGTGTAAAGAAAATGTATTACAGGAATTCGTCGCTAATGTAATTGGTAAGGAAAGTGATAAGACCGGTCAAGATGGCACCGGACATGAGTGAGCCTCTCTGAGCAATGAGCATGGCGACGACATCATCGATAAATTTAATATTGGTGGGTTTCTTAAGAAGTTCGGGTACAATTTTTGAAATTGCAAGATAAAGTGCCATAGCTATTATGACAGGTCTGAGTGTTTCTTGATCTAACATTTTTACAATAAGGAAATATTTATTTTTGGCCTAGTTCCTAACACTTGATCATCTATTCTATGTTTTTTGCAGTAATCCCCGCATACCGCTTTGAATGTACACTTTTTCCCTGATAATGTAAATGCTTTACATATATTGCGAGTTTCAGAAGTGTCTTGTTTGGGTACAGAATCTAACACCTGTATCGGTTTTGTTTTTTGAGATTCAAGTTTCTTTTTCCTCATTTTATCGAGAATTGACGCCATTTCTTCTGGTGTTTTTTTACTTGTTTTCAAGGTTTTGGATACACGTAAACAGTCATCATAAGTCTGAATATTTGATTGATGTTTTTTAGTGAGTACATTTTTAGTATCACTAAAATTCGTCTGAATCACAGTCGGTAGAAAGTATTGCGACATCTTAATTTCTACTAAAAATAAAATAACTTAGGTTAGTAAAAGATGTGGTTCTTTATAAAACTTAAAAGAACGTATAGCTTCACTTTAGGTGAGTAATATAAAAGATAAAACCTTTTACTTTTAAATGAATATTAAGTGGACAAAAGAGTGTTATTTGTGTGAATGCCCTTTAGAGCCGTGTGTACACACAAAAACGACAGAAGAACGTATACTTGTTAGAGAATATAGAAAAATGCGACCTATTTTTACATATAACAATGTTGAATATCTGAAATTTTTTGATACAAATATAAAACGCGTCTGTTATGCATGTTATATAACGTCTTATAAAAATGTTCACCCGGTATCCCTTAGAGACCGCGAGTGTGGTCGTATAAAAAATATATATTCGAGACCCAAGTCAAAAACAAAAGATGAATTATTATACTGGTTCGAAGGACTAAAAATATACTTAAATAAACGACTTTATATAACATAAATGGGTGAAAGTATTCAAAAACTCACACACGTGGAACATATTTTAAAACGCCCAGATTCATACGTTGGACCCGTTTCACGTGTAGCGGAACCTTATTGGATTTATGAAAATGATTCATTTGAAAAGAAAACGGTAGTGTATTCACCGGCACTTTTAAAAATATTTGACGAAATTTTAGTAAACGCGATCGACCGAAACTCCATGTACCCAAAAAATGTAACGTCACTCAATGTTTCTATTGATAAAACGACTGGCCAAATAACCATTGAAAATAACGGACCTTTGGGTGGTATATCTGTTAAAATGCATGAAAAGGAATGTTTGTGGAATCCAGAGTTAACGTTTGGACATTTGCTCACGAGTACAAATTATGACGATACACAAAAACGTGTTGTTGGTGGTCGTAATGGATACGGTGCAAAACTTACGAATGTTTATTCGAGTAAATTTTCAGTTAAAATTAAAGATGGAGAAAACAAGTGTATATATACACAGGAATGGTCGGATAATATGAAAACGTGCGGTACACCCAAAATAAAAAAGTACTCGAGTGCTACGTCGAGCGTTTCGATTACTTTCGTTCCCGATTGGAAACGATTTGGTATGTCAAAAATGGATGATTCTATATATAAAATATTTGAAAAGCGAGTATACGATGCGAATATTTGTACGTCGCAAAATTGTAAAGTGAAATTTCAAGGTGACGCATTACCTAAAGCAACATTCAATACGTACGCAAAAATGTATACGAAATCTGATGAAATGTGTACCTTTACGAGTGATAGATGGTCGGTGTGCATCGCACCTTCAGATGATGGGTTTGAACATGTATCATTTGTGAATGGTATATGTACCACAAAAGGTGGTTCACACGTCGACCACGTGTCTGGAATACTCGCAAACGGTGTTATTGAAGATATGGCAAAGAAAATAAAACTTCGACCTCAACAAGTCAAGAACGCGTTTTTTGTTTTCGTAAAAGCAACACTTGTCAATCCGAGTTTTAGTAGTCAGGTTAAATCAGAATGTACACTCAAGCCACAGGACTTTGGGAGTAAGTTTGAACCACCAAAAACGTTTATAAAGAATATTCTAAAAACGAGTGTTCAATCAGAACTCATGGCATTATCGAAGTTTCGTGAAATGAAAGAATTGAAAAAAACAGATGGGTCTCGTAAATCAAAAATAACGGGTATTCCGAAACTCGACGATGCCAATAAGGCCGGTACTACACACTCTGGTAAGTGTACTCTTATTGTTACCGAAGGTGATTCTGCAAAAACACTCGCAATTGCTGGTCTTTCGGTTGTTGGTCGTGATCATTACGGTGTTTTTCCACTTCGGGGTAAATGTAAGAACGTACGTGATGCAAGTGTAAAACAACTTACCGAAAATAAGGAGTTTAATGACCTTAAGAAGATTTTGGGGCTTCAACAAGGGAAAGTGTATACATCACTCTCCGAACTCAGATACGGACGACTTATGATCATGACCGATGCAGATAACGATGGAAGTCATATCAAGGGGCTTATTCTTAACATGATTCATTATTTCTGGCCGAGTTTACTTAAACTCAAGTTTGTTGTAAGTATGGTTACACCTATCATAAAAGCGTCCAAGGGTTCGGAAACGAAATCGTTTTATACAGACTCCACGTTTAGGCAATGGTATGGTAATGGTAAAGCTGGGTGGAAAATTAAATATTATAAGGGTCTCGGTACATCCACGTCTGCAGAGGCACGTGAATATTTCAAGAAGATCAAAGATCTTACCGTTCAATTTGATACGGATAATTCAATGGACGAGTCTATAGTTCTTGCATTTGACAAGACAAAATCAGATTTACGTAAAACGTGGTTACTTGAAAGTACAGAAAAGAAATCGTCCGAACTCGAAGTACCATATGGAAACGTTGAGCGTCTCGGTATTTCTGATTTTATTCATAAAGATCTTGTAAATTTCAGTCTTGCTGATTTGAAAAGGTCGATTGCACACGTTTCAGATGGTTTAAAACCATCCCAACGAAAAGTGTTATACGCGTGTTTCACAAAGAATCTTACATCTGAAATGAAGGTTGCGCAATTGGCCGCATACGTTTCGGAAAAAACATCGTATCACCACGGTGAAGTCTCTTTGGCAGATACAATTGTAAAATTGGCACATAATTTTACGGGGTCGAATAATATTAATTTACTCGAACCATGTGGTCAATTTGGTACACGTCTCATGGGTGGTAAAGACGCGAGTCAAACGAGGTATATATTTACAAAATTGACTAAAAATGCGAGAATACTTTTTGATCCTAAAGATGATCCAGTATTAAACTATCTCGACGACGACGGTAAACAAATCGAACCCGATTATTATGTTCCTATATTACCAACCGTTTTAGTAAATGGGACGGAAGGTATAGGTACGGGATTTAGTTCGTATATACCACCGTTTAACCCGTCCGATATTAAACATAATATTGAACGTATAATCAAGAATGAAACTGTTATTCCAATGAAACCATGGTTCGATAAATTTACGGGTCGTGTGTTTAGTAATGAAGATGGGTTGTGGATAACAGAGGGTGTATGGAAATCTTCAGGTAAAAATGTATTAGTAACCGAGCTTCCACCGGGACGTTGGACACAAGACTATAAAGAGTATCTCGATACCCTTATCGAAAAGAAAAAGATTACGAACTATGTGAATAACAGTACGACTGATGATGTTAATTTTAGTATTGAAGGATACACGGGTAACGATATTATAAAAGATTTTAAACTTCAGAAGACATTTCATGTATCAAATATGCACTTATTTCACCCATCAAAGGGTATTCATAAATACGAAAGTCCAGAAGAAATTCTCGCAGATTTTGTTAAAATACGGTCAGAGACGTATAAAAAAAGAAAAGCACACCTTATACGTGTCTTGAAAGAAAAAACTAAAAAATTTGAAAATATGTCGAAATTTATTGATATGGTTATTCACGAAAAACTTATTATTTTCAAACGTAAACGGTCAGATCTCGAACATGAAATGGGGAAATTATTTGATAAAATAGATAATTCATACGAATATCTCTTGAATATCAAAACGTATCAGTACACAGACGAAGCTGTACAAAACCTCAGGGAGGAAACGTCAAAATCAAGAATAGAACTTGATACATTACAACAAATGTCTCATATCGATATGTGGAAAAGGGATTTAAAAATATATAAACAATAAGTAGTAAGTATGTGTGATACATCTGGACCAAATACAGGTTCTATAGTATCACTTAATGCAATTGGTAAACAAGATACATACCTTTTAGAAGATGATCCTATTCATTCATTCTTTAAGTACGAACCTAAAAAACACGCTAATTTTACAAAGTTTCATAAAAGTTTAAACGTTAATAAACCAAGTAATTCTTCAACATCTTGGCCTTTTGGTGAAACTATAAAAGTTATGTATAACCCAAGAAATATGGGTGATCTTTTAGCAAATATGTACGTAACGTTTGAATTACCCGCTCTAACAGGTTCCGATAGTTATTACGCGGATCAAATTGGGAGACACATTTTTAAATCTGTAACCATGCGTGTCGATGAAACGGTTGTTGAAAAGTTCCACGGTGATTGGGGTATCATATATGATGAACTGTACCTCGATGAATCCGAAAAAAGAACGAAAAGGTACACAGTGAATAGAAATAATGCAGAAGATACATCTTTATTATCTGGTAATCAGGTATTAGCGCAAAACAAATCACGTGTTTATATTCCTATACCTTTACTCTTTTCGCGTAAGTATGAAAGTGATGAATACGAAACAAATAAACCAAATCGTCCGTATTTTCCAACGTGTGCTATCCATAAACAAAAACTCCAATTTGAGTTTGAATTTCATAAACAAACATTTTTTACAAACGAAACAGATAATATCACTATAAATAGTTTTGATATCGTTACCGAAGAAATAACACTCGAATCAATTGAACGTAGCTATATAGCAAATAAAAGACACGTTCTCGTTACTGATATTGTTAAAAAACATCCTACCTTAGATATACAAGCGGGTGTGCGAAACGCAAAACTTGAACTTATTCCAAAAACACCGGTAAAAACACTTAATTGGTTTTTTAGACAAAAATCTTTTGAAAATGAAGATACATATGAAGGTGGTACAACTTTAGTCGCAAATGTATTCGCGAATAGGTATAATTTCTCTTCAAATGTAGAATATTCCATAAATAACGAATTTTATAATCCACCCATGTCAAGTGCAAAAATATTTGTAAATGGTGAAGATGTACCAAATGTTCAAGATAGTGATCATAAATATTTTAAATATGTTGTTCCGTTTACAAGTCGTTTATCACGACCTTTACGAAACATTTATACGTATGCATTCTCGATGAATCCGATTAATGTGGAACCATCAGGAATGCTGGATTTTAGTCAGTTACAGTCAAATAGAACTGTTTTAGATGTAAATATGGAAGTCGGTCTTATAAGTGATTATACATTACATTTATATTATGTGGGATACCAGACATTCATTTTTGAAAATGGTGTCATGACACTTGTTTAGAAAAAAGTGCATTTTTATGATCATGAATATACTCGATTATGTTATTTTTTATACACCATCTTATGAAATTCAGCTGTGCAACAGTCGTATGTATTTCATTGGATGTACCCGGTACAGTATATGATATCTTAGAAGAACGACAAAATGGATCAAATAATTTTTTACTGTACCCATCTAAACTTGATTTATATGCACAATGTACACTAAATATTTTACCATCGTTTGTCTTATACGATAAATTGTTTTTCTTTGAATAATTTGTAATAAACCATTCAAGGTTCCGTAGAGAAATACCACCCGTTTTATTTAGAATTTCTAAAAGTGTAGCTCTATTCTCGGGGTTATTATAAAATGTATCGATTGATGTTAGTAGAATAGCTGATTTATTCATTATTACATTATTCCACGCAATTCTCTAAATCCCTTTCTTGATACTTCACATGCCGGACACCCAGGTTTAAATATACATTCTGTTAAATTATGTGTATGACGTATACCTTCATTATTTTTAGAAACCATTTCTATCGGACCTCTAAGTTGAGGTTGATCTATATGACTCCCACACATTCCATTAAGTTTAGCTCTCGCTATACACGGAGAACCATCCTTTTTAAAACCTCTACAAAAATTTAATGGATTTGGGATTTCAGAGAGTAAAAGTTTTAAATTTATAGAATATTTATACGATATTTTTTCCATTACCTTTATAGTGCGTCTATATACTTCTGTTTCTACTTCTTCATCCCAAAGTGTTTGTAATTTTCTGGATGTCATATTTTATATACGTCACTATTTTTTAAGTGATTTGAACATGTCACTTATTTTCTGTTGCCCTTCAATTTCAGCCTCTACTTTTTTCTTTGGACGTCTTTTTGGTTTCACACGTGTTAGAAGTTCCCCAAATATCTCTTCTTTCGGATCTTCAAAGAGTGGTTCGATTAAATCACATACGGGGTTTAGAAACTTGTTTATAAAATAATAATTATAATCAACTTTTAAATTATTGTCTTTTGCGTATTTTGGATCTTCTGACTTTTCAAACGCCCTTGCTTTAGGATCACCGGTATCGATAAGAATATAAGGTACGCGATCACCCGATTGCGGTTCAGAACCCGGTTGTCTTTCACGCATTTTTCGTACAACTTGAACATGAGCTTGATTAATATCCTTAATATCGGGACTATTAATAGAAACCGCAAACCCTTTTGATTTATACGAATCCGATAAACCCTGACTCAAAATTAGTTTTTCGTTAGGTACGTCACCTTCGATAAGTTCAATAGCCCTTTGTAAAGCGAGTTCTTTTGGTGGACCGGTATCACTACTTTCTAAAACAACATCGAGAAGTTCTTTACACACTTCACGCATGTGAGGTGTATTATCTCTTCGTACCAATTGAAGTCCTTTGACATCTATATAATCCATATTCATATTCCCATCTTTACCCTTCGTCCAAAGTTTTGCTGCGTACCGTTTCTTTGAATATAAGAAATACGGACAATATACCTTTTCGAGTTCAAGGTTATTTGGTGCTTTGAAGAGTTTAGTACACTCTTCTGCGGCACGTTCGCCTATGTCCCAACTGTATTCAATTGCTTCTTTTCCTGTCCTATTTCCGACATCAAATTCAACCATGACAGAATCCGTGTCACCGTACCTTACCTTTGATCCAGGAAAATTCTTTTCAACATACGCTTTTGTTTCATCAATCATACTCCGACCTTTTAGAGTTACCGTTGAGGCAATTTGTACACATGGTAACATACCTTTTGATGCACCTGTAAATCCATATACAGAGTTCATCGAGACTTTATACGCCAATTGTTTACCATTATACATTTCTTTCAGGGCACCAGTCGATTGCGCCATATCCTTTTTAGCTTGTTTACGAAACTGTTTTAGTTCTAGAAGAATACTTGGTAAAAGACTTGGAACATCTTGTGCAAACTTATAAAACCCAAACGTTTCGTATGTTATACCCGGTATATTTTCGTATTTAGAATCCATAACCATCGATGAATAACATAAATTGTGTGCCATCATAATTGATGGGTACAGACCCTCAAAATCTAGGGCTGTTATGGGTGTATAATAAGCACCTTTCTGTGCGTCTAGAACGGTCGCACCTTCATACCCATCCGCTGAATATTGCCCCCATGATATAGTTGGAACCATGAACCCCATTTCACGAGCCTTTTTTGTTAACAAACTAAATACTTTGATTTGTTGTCCTCTTTCGACTAAATAACAGAGGGGAACCCACGTCGCTTTAGCCATCTCTAATAAATTAACAAGTATAGATAATTTTGATAACAAACGGTGAGGTAAAAGTGTATCCTTAATACAATACTCGGCGACCTCACGTAACTTTACGGGGTCTTCTTCAACAAAACGTGCAAACATCTCTTTTGGAGGCATATCGATTTTATTGTCACCGAGGTACAGTTTCGAAACGTTATCAAGTTTGTATGAATCAAGTTTATACCCCTTTTTAACTTCATGAAATAGATCGAAAATAAACCGTCCAGGCATCGGTAAAATCTTGAGATCATTGTCACCAAGTGCACTCGACGACAGCTTCTTATACACAAGTTCACATGAATGGTTTTTCATTTTACTCATTTCATAGAATGTCTGATCACACCCTGTCATGACCGCACGTTTCATTATATATTCTAAATCAAAGCCGAATATGTTCCAACCTGTTATGATATCAATGTCCTTTTCCATAAGGTACTCCTTAAATGCCATGAGCATTTCGCGTTCAGTCTCGTAACTCTTAATTATACTCCCTTCCAAGTTCGAATCCGTTTTTTTATAACAAAAACATGTTTTATCATACGGTACGTCAGAACCAAAATGTGTAAGTGATACGGCAATCTGGAAACATGCATCACCTTTTACGTCTGCATCAGGAAACTTACCCGTTGAACTATTACATTCAATATCCACAGACGCAACTACAAATGGTGCGGTCTCATGAATATCAACCGGTTTAAGTGTTTTCCAGTCGTTACAGAACAGATCTATATTAACCCGTGCTAAGTGTGAACGTACACATACGTCTCCAGTATCCATCCACCCAGTCGATTGAATATTAGTTCGGTGCATTAACCTCAGAACAGGATCTAAGTTTGATTCGTATACTTTATATTTCATGGATTCATCAGGTAATGTACGTTTCAAACGACCGTTTACCATACGTCGTGCCGCAAGGTTCTTAAAATTTAATTTCATAAAAATAAATTTTTCATTATTTTGGAAACCCCAGACATCTTTAGATTGAACGATATCGTAACTTATCAAACATTCAGGACATACTTTATCTATTTTTGTGTATAAATTGCGAATATCCATTTGTGATGTTTTCTTCGGGAGTTTCACGAAGAAGTATGGTGTAAAACTGGTCGTAACACATACCGACTTACCTTCATTTGTTTTACCAAAAATACTAATCAAGTGTTCATCCTCTGTGTCTTGTGTTTCCCAGGTCAATACTTGGAACACGACCATTTTTATCTTATTACGTTAACGCCCGATTTTTTTAATATAGTATAGTAGTAAATATGTCAGCTGCTTTGATCGATCTCGTCTCAGTCGGTGCCCAGGACGTCTATATCACAGGCGATCCTCAAGTCTCTTTTTTTAGACAAAACTATAAACGTCACACAAACTTTTCGATAAAACCAGAACGTATGGATTATATCGGGACGTTTGAATCTGGAAACGAAATTTCCATCCCTATCAAATCTAAAGGTGATCTTTTGAGTTACGTGTGGATTGAACATGCCAATATTAACAATAATAATCATAATAACTCTATTTTTAAATCCGCGAATGGGACATCAGATGAAACTTCACCAACTGAATTTTCTTTGTGGATTGGTGGTCAAGAAGTTACCAAATTGGATTCACTTTTTATTAATACCGTACACAATACTTTGTATAATGAATCTTCGGCGAAAGCAACATGTGCTTCGACGACTCAAGACGGTGGTGATAATGTTTCCACTGGGAGTTACATAATCCCATTCTTTTTCAGTGAAGATTGGACGAAATCTTTACCACTCGTCGGTCTTCAATACCATGAAGTTGAAATCAGAATTAAGTGTAGAAATGGTACATTTAGTTTAGGTTCTACGCCAAAGGTATACGGTTCGTACGTGTTTGTCGACACAGAGGAACGTGAATTCTTTGCGAACGGTGAACACGAACTTCTCATTACACAAACACAACACCAACCAATGTCTGCTTCCGATACGTCGATTGATTTGACATACTTTAATCACCCAGTAAAGGCCGTTCACATAGCTGCGGGTAATCACTTGAATACGTCATACACTTTAACTGATGCGTCTATGTTTATTAACGGTGTTCCACTCTTTGAAAATATGACACACGAATACCATAGAAACGTCGTTCCATCGAGACACTGTTCGGTTCTTAACAACACGGTCGATTCGGAACAAATATATACATGGCCATTCTGTCTTACCATGAACAAGTCCCAACCAACGGGTACCTTGAACTTTTCGAGAATCGATAACGCGAAGATAAATATTAATGCCCCAGCAAGTGCAAACCTTGATATGATTCGAACGTATGCGGTCAACTATAACATTCTCAGGATTAAGAATGGTATGGGTGGTATCGCATTTGGTAACTAAATTAGTTCTTACCCGAAGATCCAAAACCTCGTTCGCCACGTTTTGTTTCTTTTAATTCATCAACTTCCTCAATAAGTGGTGTTTCACACT
>ERZ802827.736-NODE-736-length-17183-cov-14.8297_pt1 | contig 17183 bp, 16 predicted proteins | sample MGYA00345652_ERZ802827 | MGnify/ENA primary metagenome ERZ802827 (study PRJEB30503, sample SAMEA104212372) | marine metagenome | biome: Westerlies Biome; feature: [SRF] surface water layer (ENVO:00010504) within the epipelagic zone...; material: water... | reverse complement strand
CGTGCTCCTGATCATCACCTACAACCTGAACCGCTGGATCTGTTGTTTGGCCAGCTGAATTATCCGGGTTGATGGCGGCTTCGGCTGTGGGGGCATCTTCGATCAGGCTTATTGGCTGTTCCACATCCGCACGTTGTGCCAAAGCCGGTGACGCCGACGCCAGCAACAGCATCAACGCGGCCATGCCTATCTGGTTATTTTGATAGCTCGGCATCTGGAATCACCTTATTAATTGCAACTGTTGGGGCCGGAATGTGCCAGCTTGACAGCAAAACAACGCCGCCTAGTGACAGACCGACGAAGAGAAATAAAAAAATAGCTAAACGTGTCATTCGATCCTCAACGACCCTGTGGTTTGCAACAACTTACACATAAATGGTGTAAAAAGCAGGTTTTTGTGTCCAGATTATGTCGTGAATCGGGCCAAGTTACCAGTCCCCAAAATCTTTTCACCGCGCCCGTGACGGAACAAATCCTTGTTGATCCGGCGCTGGCCGTGATGCAGCGCCATGATCATCGCCGGATAATCGCGTTCTTCTATTGGCCTAATAGCCAGCCAACGCTATGATCATAGCATGATGACAGGTAACATTTCTGCAGCCATTCCAAAACCGGCCGGGGCGACGCTGCCAGGGCTCGATAAACCGATTGCCCTTGTTGGCTTGATGGGAAGCGGCAAATCGGTTGTTGGACGGCGTTTGGCCAGACAGCTTCAGTTGAAATTTGCCGATAGTGACCAGCTTGTCACAAAAATGGCCGGGGTCACTATTGCCGATATTTTTGATCTGGCCGGTGAAGCCAAATTTCGGGATATGGAATTTCGCGCCATTCAAAAACAGCTGCAAAAGCCGCCACATGTGCTGGCGACTGGCGGCGGCGCATTTTGCCAACCGCAAACAGCCGCCCTGTTACGCGACAATGCGCTTGTAGTCTGGCTGCAGGCCAGCCCGGAAACCCTGCTCAAACGGATTGGCGATGTCAGCAGCCGGCCGTTGCTGCAAACCGCATCACCCTTGCAAATTTTGCAACAGCTCAGCGCCACACGTGAGCCCTTTTACAGCAAAGCGCATCTGCATCTCAACACAGATGGGTTAAGCATGGCAAAAGCCGTGGCCGCGCTGGTCAGCACACTTGACAGCTATCTGGCAAAACAATAGGTGATGTGGCTATGACGCAAACACAACTGACAGTCGGTCTTGGCGACCGCGCTTATGACATCACCATTGGCCCCGGGCTGATTGATCAGGCTGGCAGCCTGCTTGGTGAGATTGCGGCTGACCGGCATATTATTATTGTGAGTGATGATCATGTTGCGCCATTGCATATGCAGCGGCTTTGCGACAGCTTGTCACCGGTGGCCCGCCAACTCGATCAGTGCGTTGTGGCGGCAGGTGAATCCAGCAAATCAATGGCGGTGCTGGCACAATTGCTCGATGATATTCTGGCCATTGGCATTGACCGGTCGGTATTGCTGATTGCTTTTGGTGGCGGTGTGATTGGCGATCTGGCCGGGTTTGCCGCGGCATCTTTGCTGCGCGGTGTTGATTTTGTGCAAATCCCGACAAGTCTGCTGGCCCAGGTTGATAGCTCGGTCGGCGGCAAAACCGGGGTGAATGCAAAAGCTGGCAAAAATCTGATTGGCGCTTTTTATCAGCCCCGCGCGGTGTTGGCCGACACCAGCTTGCTGGCAACTTTGCCGGCGCGCGAACTGCGGGCTGGCTATGCCGAAGTGGTGAAATATGGCCTGTTGGGCGATGCCGGGTTTTTTGACTGGCTGGAAACACATGGCGACCAGCTTCTGGCATTAGCACCGGATGCGCTGCAACACGCCATCCACACCTCATGCAGTGCAAAAGCCCGAATCGTTGAGGCCGATGAACGCGAAGCTGGCACACGCGCTTTGCTCAATCTCGGCCATACCTTTGGCCATGCGTTTGAGGCGGTGGCCAATTATGACGGGCGGTTGCTGCATGGCGAGGCGGTTGCCGCCGGCATGGGGCTGGCATTTGATCTGTCGGTTGAACTGGGGTTATGCCCGCAGCAAGATGCCGACAGATGCAAACATCATCTCCGCCATAGCGGTCTGCCATCCGGCCAAAAAAGCCTGCCGGCCGGCAATGCCAGTGCCGAGATTTTGCTGGCGCATATGAAACATGACAAAAAAACACGCAATGGCGTCATGCATTTCGTCTTGGCGCGGTCGATTGGCGATACCTTTGTGCATGGTGAAGTGCCGGAACAGATTGTGACAGCGGTGCTGGAGCGAGGCTATGATGCTGTCTAGCCTCTGGCTATTGGCGCTCACCGTGGGTGTTTTGATTGTCGCATCAGCGTTTTTTTCAAGTTCAGAAACAGCGCTGACCGCCGCATCCGATGCGCGCATGCGGCAACTTGCCAACAAAGGCAACAAACGCGCCAAAATTGTTGAAAAGCTGCGGGCTGACCGCGAAGGGCTGATCGGTTCAATCCTGATTGGCAATAACGCCGTCAATGTTCTTGGCTCGGCGCTTGCTACCAGTTTCGCCATCAGATTATTTGGCGAGGGCGGGCTGGTCTGGGCGACCATTGGCATGACCGTATTGCTGGTGGTATTTGCCGAAGTGATGCCCAAAACCTATGCCTTTACCTATGCTGATAGCTATGCCTTGCGGATTGCGCCGGCATTGCAAGTGGTGGTACGGGCGCTTAGCCCGCTGTCGGTTGGGATCAGGTGGCTGGCAACCCGCATCATTCGCCCCAACCCACATGCCAATGACGACCGCGAGGAAGAATTACGCGGACTGATTGAATTGCAGGGCAATGATGCCAATGCCGATGACCGCGAACGCAAAGCGATGCTGTCGTCGATCTTGGATCTGAACGAAATTTCGGTCGAAGCCATCATGACGCATCGCGGCACTGTCAGTATGATCAATGCCGATGATCAGGTTGAGGATATTTTGCGCTTTGTGTTGAATTCACCGCATACGCGACATCCGGTATTTTCCGGCAAGCCTGATAATATTATCGGCGTGTTGCATGTGAAAGACCTGCTGCGGGCTGTTGGCGAGGCTGAAACCGACGCGACGCTGCCGGAAACCGTGCAAAATATTGCCAGTGATGCCTATTTCATCCCGGAAACAACGCTTCTGTTTGACCAGCTGCAGGCGTTCAGGTCGCGGCGCGAACATTTTGCCGTTGTTGTTGATGAATATGGCGATTTTCGTGGCATCGTCACGCTGGAAGATATTTTGGAAGAAATTGTCGGTGATATTGATGACGAGCATGATATTGATCTTGCCGGACTGACCCCACAGGCGGATGGATCCTGGCTGGTTGACGGCAATGTGACCATTCGTGATTTAAACCGGGCACTTGGCTGGCAACTGCCCGACGAGGATGCCTCGACACTGGCCGGATTGGTGTTATTTGAAAGCCGCACCATTCCCAGCCCCGGTCAGGAATTTCGCTTTCATGAGATCCGCTTTCGTATTGTCAAACGCAAGGGCAACAGGCTGACGCAGATCAGATTATGGGCAAAATAACCGTTTTGAAAGGGCATATTGCTGATGACCACAGACCCGTCTTCCGCCCCTAAAATCCCGGCAATGGAAACGCCGCCAACGCCTTATGGCGCTGGTCATGTCACATCGCTCAGCCCGGCGGTGCCGCGCGAAGCCGTGCATAAACGGCAGATTAACTGCAATGGCTTTGTCCGCGCCGATGGGCTGTATGATATCGAGGCTGAGCTGACCGATCATAAGACCTATGATTTCCCCAGCGATTTTCGCGGTACAGTGACGCCCGATCTGGCGGTACATCACATGGTGTTGCGCATCACCATCGACCGCGACCGCGTGATCCAGCATGCCGAAGCCATTACCATCACCGGCCCCTATGCCATTTGCCCGACCGCCAATGCGGTATTCGACAATCTGGTTGGCTTGCAGATTGGCCCGGGATGGCGGCGCAAAGTGCAGGCGGCAATTGGCGGGCGGCATGGCTGTACACATATCACCGAATTACTGGGCCCGGTCGCCACCATTGCCTATCAGACCCTGTATGGTGAAGAGGCCCGCCAAAAGCGTCAGTCCGGCACACTCAGCGATCAGGATAAACAGGCCAGCCGGTCACAATTGGCGAATAGCTGTGTTGGCTATGCCGATGACAGCAGTGATTCATAACCAGCGGCTGATCAGCGCATTGGATATCGATCTAGCTGGATAAATGCAATTCCAGCGCGTGAATATCGCCGGCTAATTCATCTGCCAGAATGCTATTGACCAGGCGGTGCTGTTGCACACGTGATTTGCCGGCAAAGGCGGTTGCCGTTATCGTAACAGTAAAATGCGTGCCACCGCCTTCCCGCCAGCCAGCGTGACCGGCATGATGATGGCTGACATCCTCAACCGCCAAATGCTGCGGCGACAACGCATCTTTAAGTTTTTGTGCTATGGTATCTGCGGTTGCCATGTGCTATCTCCGGCTGGGGGTTTTGTATTTGCGATTAATAATGATTTATAGTGGATCATATGATGAGACGCGCCGACGCACCAGACCTTAACAGCAATGACGATGATGATGACAACCGGCAGCGGCGCTGTGCGGCCGATGGGTGCATCGAAGAAGGTGCGTATCCGGCGCCAAAATCCCGCTCGGCATTGCGCGATTATCTGTGGTTTTGCCTTGAACATGTGCGCGAATATAACAAATCATGGAATTATTATGAGGGGCTGCAAGGTGCGGCGCTTGAAGCTGAGATCCGGCGGGCGACCACCTGGGAGCGCCCAAGCTGGAAATTTGCCACCGGCAAGCCAAGCGAAAACAGCTTTGAAGACCCGCTGGGGCTGTTTGATTTTGACAATCGTGAGGCTGGCCCGGCGCAGCGTCAGATCACCCCAGAGGAACGGCGGGCCTGGCAAATACTGCAATTGTCGCCGGTCACAGATATTGATATAGTCAAAAAACAATATAAGCGGCTGGTCAAACAGACCCATCCTGATAAAAATGGGGGTGACGCCGCTGCCGAAGAACGGCTAAAAGATATCAATCTTGCTTATTCACTTATTCGAAAGAGCCTTGTCACCAGCGGCGAAACAGCCGCGCATTAATCTGAAATTGCTTTTGTGGAGTTTATTCTGTTATGTCCGATAACGCTAAATTTGTGCCGACACTCGCGCACCCTCTGTCTGGCCCCGATACCGAGGTGAATGCGCGTGACGTATTTGGCATTGATGTTGATATGATGGTGCCGGCGTTTAGCGCGGCGTCGGATTATGTGCCCAATCTGGATCCGAACTATCAATTTGACCATGACACCACAATCGCCATTCTGGCTGGTTTCGCGCATAATCGGCGGGTGATGGTTCAGGGCTATCACGGCACTGGCAAATCAACCCATATCGAACAGGTCGCGGCGCGGCTGAACTGGCCCTGTATCCGGGTCAATCTTGACAGCCATATCAGCCGTATCGATCTGATCGGTAAAGATGCAATTGTGCTGCGCGATGGCAAGCAAGTGACCGAATTCCGCGAAGGGATTTTGCCATGGGCGCTCCAAAACCCGGTGGCACTTGTTTTTGATGAATATGACGCGGGTCGTGCGGATGTGATGTTTGTGATTCAGCGCGTGCTTGAAGTGGATGGCAAGCTGACCTTGCTTGACAGCAATAAGGTGATCCATCCAAATCCGCATTTCCGGCTGTTTGCCACGGCCAACACTGTCGGGCTTGGTGACACCACCGGACTGTATCACGGCACCCAGCAGATCAATCAGGGTCAGATGGATCGCTGGTCAATTGTCTCAACATTGAATTACCTGCCGCATGATGACGAAGTTGGTATCGTGACCGCGAAAGTGCCACAATATGCTGATAAAAACGGGGCCGAACAGGTGGCGGCGATGGTGCGCATGGCCGATTTGACCCGTAAAGGCTTTATGGCTGGTGATCTGTCCACGGTGATGTCGCCGCGCACGGTTATTACCTGGGCCGAAAACACCGCTATTTTTGGTGACATGACGCTGGCCTTCCGCTTGACCTTTTTAAACAAGTGCGACGAAGTTGAGCGTCCGACAGTGGCTGAATATTATCAGCGTTGTTTCGGCATTGACCTTCCCGAGGCACCGGTGCGGCAAGCCAACGCCAGCTAGCCCGGCATTCAAACGACCCGGTGTCGCAGCTGCCGCCACAGTGAACAGGAACCAAGCATGGCTGATTTTGATAAGGACTCACAATTCTTGAAATCGAACGCTGCTGCCATGCGTGCTTTGGCAGGTGGCAAGGATCATCAGGTGACCTATGCCGGCACCGATACGCATGTCGGCAATGCCGATGTGCGTTTGCCAGCGCTGCCGCCAACGGCAACCGCGGCACAGCGCGCCAGCCTGCGCGGCGCGGCTGACGGGGCGGCGTTATGGTTGGCGCATCATAATCCAAAAACGCACCAGAAACATTGTCCCGCACCCGAAGGTGCCAAGGCTATTTTTGAAGCTGCCGAACGCGCCCGGGTCGAGGCGATTGGCTCGCAACATATGAAGGGCGTTGGCAAGAATCTCGAAGCCGCGCTGAACCAGCGTTATGAAAACCGGCAGATTGACGCCCCCGGCAGTGCCGATGAAGCTGGCATTTCAGAAGTTGTCCGGCTGTTGCTGCGCGAACAGCTCAGCGGTGCCGAACCGCCAAAAAACCTGTCAATGGTGATGGATTTATGGCGCCCCTGGGTACAAAGCCGGGCCGGCGATCTGTTGCAGGAATTGCAGGGATCGCTTGATGATCAGGCACAATTCGCCGCGTTATCACGACGCTTGATTGGCGCCCTTGAAACCGACCTTGGCGATTCGGCATCTGATCAGGATGAAAATTCTGACAATGATGATGATCAGGATGATGGCGGCGACAGCCAAAGCGAGCAGGATGGTGAACAATCTGCTGTTGGTGAAGATCAGAGCGATGGCGATGATAGCCAGGCAATGGATGATGCCGGTGACGCCGGCATGTCGGAAGATGGCGAAATGATGGAGGCCGAAGGCGCCGATGATGGCTTGTCTGACGACGAATCACCGAACCCGGATATGACTGGCAAAAATGCCGGCAATGCCGCCGACAAGGATGCCTATAATGTGTTTGAAACAAAATTTGACGAGGTTATAGCGGCGGCTGATTTATGCGACCCCGAAGAGCTCGACAGATTGCGGGTGATGCTCGATCGCCATATGGAAAATGTTGCCAGCATCGTCGGCAAACTGGCGAACCGCTTGCAACGTAAATTAATGGCGCACCAAAACCGCTCATGGGATTTTGACCTCGAAGAAGGCATTCTGGATGCCGCAAAACTGCACCGCGTGGTGACGCAGCCGCTCAGCCCGCTATCATACAAGCAGGAACAGGACACGCAATTTCGTGATACGGTTGTGACATTGTTGCTGGATAATTCCGGATCAATGCGCGGCCGGCCGATCACCATCGCCGCGGTGACTGCCGATATTCTGGCACGGACATTGGAACGCTGTGGGGTCAAAGTTGAAATTTTAGGATTTACCACACGCGCCTGGAAAGGCGGACAATCGCGGGAATTATGGCAGCAGGCTGGCAAGCCAGCCATGCCGGGCCGGTTAAATGATCTTAGACATATTATTTATAAGCCTGCTGACGCCCCATGGCGGCGCGCCCGCAAATCTTTGGGGCTGATGCTGCGCGAGGGCATTTTGAAAGAAAATATTGATGGTGAAGCGCTGTTATGGGCGCATGACCGGTTGCTCGCCCGTAATGAAGACCGCCGTATCATGATGGTGATTTCGGATGGTGCGCCAGTCGATGATTCGACGCTCTCGGTGAATAGCGGCAGCTATCTTGAACGGCATCTTCGTGACGTCATCAGCTATATCGAAACACGCTCACCTGTTGAATTGCTGGCGATTGGTATTGGCCATGACGTGACCCGCTATTACCGCCGCGCTGTTACCATTACCGATGTTGAACAATTGGGCGGTGCGGTTGTCGGGCAATTGACCGATTTGTTCGATGAGGACGCGCATAAGCAGCGCCGCCGTGTCGCCTGACACCAAATCAACTGAACCAAATTAGCCAATCCAAATCGGCAATAAGACAAACAAAAACCCCCACAACAATGGATGTGGGGGTTTGTAAGGCTGATGCCCGATAGATTTATCTCGCGTTTGTGTAAACCTAGCTGGCGGCTGCCTGCGCCGCGACAATTTCACGCTTTAACTGCTGTGCTTCATCAGCCAGTTCAGCATTACGCGCCTGCAATAAGAACGCGTCCAGACCGCCATGCTTTTCGACCGTCCGCATCGCACTTGTCGATACCCGCAGGCTGACCTTCCGATTCAGAATCTCGCTCTGCATGCTGGTGCTCTGCAAATTTGGCAAAAACCGGCGGCGTGTGCGGTTATTGGCGTGGCTGACATTATTGCCAGACATCACGCTTTTTCCTGTTAATTGACAACGTTTTGCCATGATCAAGGCTCCATTGGTGGCAGCGCCATATGCACCGCGATAAAACTGTTGGCAGGGTATAGGCCAGAGCCGCCCGCAGGTCAAGTCTGAAAACCTTTGTGGCCACAGGATCACCCGTAACCTGCCAGTAACCCGCCGGCAACCTACCGACGCTGACAACCATCGGTTTAAAAAATTTCGTATTATCTTTTTGGTTAATCCAAATAGACTATTCTTTTGGATAGACGCGTTACAAAGAAATCCAAATTGCGAGCCTTTGGTTAAAATGATCTGTGTTAAAAAAACAAAATATTACGATTGCGGGACGTCGCACCTCGCTTGTCATGGATGTCTATTTCTGGGACTGCCTGCAGACCCTATTATGGCAAGAGACAATATCTCTGAATGACTTTTGTATGAAGGTCGATCGTTGCCGTCGCCACTCAAGTCTGACATCCGCTATGAAGCTGGTGATTCTGATCTATTATCGTAGCTTGGCCAGTTTTACAGTCGGCGCCGATGGCATCGTTGCCACTGATATAACTGATATAACAGATATAACAGATATGACGCAGCAGTTACATGCGCCGGATGCCGCGCCGGCGCCGGTTAGGCTGTTGCCTTTGGTGTTACAGAAATTTGCGATAATCGAAGCGCATGCTGAATAGCCTTTTCAGCATCCGGTATCTGGCCTTTTGCAGCGGCCAGATTGGTCAGCCCATCAGCCTGCATCAGACGTGCCAGCTGCGCCAGAATCGTTGCGGGCAGTTGCGGGCCGTGCAAGGCAAGACCTGTATAGAGCTGAACCAGATCGGCACCGACCAGAATCTTTGCATAGGCCTGCCATCCGCTGGCGACGCCACCAACCCCGATCACCGCTAGACGCTGTTTGGCATGCCCGGCGACCCGCGCCAGAATATCGGTTGCCGGCGCAAATAATGGCGCCCCGGATAGCCCGCCAGCCTCGCCAGCATGCCGGTTTTGCAACGCCGCAGGCCGCGCAATTGTTGTGTTTGTCGCGATGATCGCACTGACCCCGCAATTGACCGCGGTTTCGACGATGGCCGGCAGATCCTGATCATGCAAATCCGGGGCTATTTTCAGAAATAATGGCCGCTTCAGCTTGGCATCGGCAAGCCCGTCATGCGCCGCTGCCAGCAGTGACTGCAAATGCTGTTCGGTTTGCAGATCACGCAAACCCGGCGTATTTGGCGACGAAATATTGAGGGTGATATAGTCAGCCAGACCGGCAAGTGCAGCCACAGTCTGGCGATAATCGGCAATCGGATCGGGGCTGGTTTTATTTGCCCCGACATTGACCCCGACCAGACCTGACGCTGGCTGGCGGCGGCGCAAATTCCGTGCCGCGACATGCATGCCTTTGCCATTAAAACCATAGCGGTTTATCACCGCCTGATCCTCGGGCAGCCGGAACACCCGCGGCTTCGGGTTGCCGGCTTGTGGCAGCGGCGTAATCGTTCCCACCTCGACATGACCAAAGCCAAGTCGCAACGCCCCGTCATAACAGGCGGCGTTTTTATCAAAGCCGGCGGCCAGCCCCAGGGGGTTGGGAAATTCTAAACCGGCAAGGCTGACGCGAAGATCTGTTGACGCATGACCGGCGGGCGGGCGCGGCCCGATGCGCCACCGCAATGTTTCAACCGCCAGCTTATGCGCTGCTTCGGCGGGCAATTGCCGCGCCAGCCCGGCCAGAAACTGCCACATCAGCTGTCCGCACCGGCGCTGGCGGATAGCCGCCCGGCCAATGCATCATCAATCAACTGCACCGATTTATCGCGTCCATAGAGGGCAAAAAACGACCCCATGCGCGGCCCTTCAGACTGTCCCAGCAAAACTTCATACAGGCATTTAAACCAATCGCGCAGATTATCATAAGCGGCGGCCTTGCCGACGGCATAAACCGCCGACTGGATATCTTCGGCACCGGCATCATCCGGCACTGCGGCGATCGCTTCTTTCAGCTTGCGCAGATTCGCTTGCTCGGCGTCATTCGGGGTGCGGTATATTTTTTGTGGCCGCACCAGATCCTGATAGTAATTGACCGCATAACCGATCATCCGATCCAGTTCAGGATGACTTGCCGGGCTGACATCGGGTGCGTAATCAGTGACATATCCCCAGACAATATCCGGTGCCTCGGCATGACATACCGCTGCCAGATTCAGCAGCAAGGTAAAGCTGACTGGCAATGTTGATAGCGACGGGACGCCGCGATGGATATGCCATACCGGATTTTCCAGACAGGCGGCGTGATCCTGCGCGGTGATTTTGCCAAGATGCTGATAATATTCATCGACGGTTTTTGGAATCACATCAAAATGCAGCCGCTTGGCACGTTTTGGCTGGCCATACATAAACAGGGATAATGATTCCGGGCTGCCATAGCGTAACCAGTCTTCGACTGACAGGCCATTGCCTTTTGATTTCGATATTTTTTCGCCATTGGCATCGAGAAATAACTCATAGGACAGGCCAGCCGGCGGGGTGCTGCCAAGCGCACGGGCAATTTTTCCAGATTGCGTCACTGAATCAATCAGGTCTTTCCCACTCATTTCATAATCGACGCCCAACGCCACCCAGCGCATCGCCCAGTCACATTTCCACTGCAGCTTGCATTTACCGCCAGTGACCTCGATATCGCGAATATCGCCGCTATCCGGGTCAATATAGCTGATGCTGCCAGCCGCCGGATTCTGTGCGACAACTTTCGCCTGCAACACCCGGCCGGTATCCGGGCAAATCGGGAAAAACGGGCTGTAGGTGGCTTGGCGTTCCGGCCCCAGCGTCGGCAGCATAATCGCCATAATCGCATCATATTGTTCGAGCACGCGGATCAGCGTGCTGTCAAAATCACCATTTGTGTAACAGTCTGTCGAGCTTTTGAATTCATAATCAAAGCCAAATCCATCCAGAAATGCCTGCAACCGCAAATTGTTATGCATGCCATAAGATGACGCTGTGCCAAACGGGTCGGGCACCTTGGTCAGCGGCATATCGATATAGCCAGCCATCATCTCTTGTTCAGGGATATTGGTTGGCACCTTTCTAAACCCGTCCATATCATCGGAAAAACATATCAATCGGGTGGCCTGGCCGGTCAATGTTTCATAGGCATGGCGCACCATGGTGGTGCGCACAACTTCGCCAAAGGTGCCAATATGCGGCAATCCCGACGGGCCATAGCCGGTCTCAAATAACACCGTATCTTTTTGCGCCGCAGACTTGTCCATACGGGCAGCCAGGGCGCGGGCCTCGGCAAATGGCCATGCCTTTGCATCTTCGGCATATTCCCGCAGCTGGGCGATCACTTCATTCATCATCGGGCTTTCTATCAAAAACGGGTTGACATCACCAGCTGGTGTTGCCGCATTCGGCATGCGTCAAATCGCCGACAAGCTAGAGCCAAGCCCCGGTAAAGGTCAAGTCAGTTGTAAAATTATTGGCGGTTTTCCCATGGCAAAGCTGGCATCACTGCGATGCAGCCGCTATACCATAGCAACCATGCAAAGCCATCATCTCACAGCCATCACTGACCTGCACAATATGCCGGTATTTTACCCGCATGGCACACGGCTGATCTGGATCAGCACAGATGGTGAGATTTGTCAGCTTGACCGACAGGCGGTGGCGGCCGAACTTGCGCTGGGGCTTGTGTTGCTGTGCCACCGCCGCTGGAGCGAAGCGCGCGCCGGTGTCGAGATCAGCAATTATCTTGATATTATGGAACTTTATGCCTTTGTCAGGCCAGCCAGATTTGCCTTGCCAACACCGGCCGGGCTGGCCCAGCAGCTGGGGCTGGCGCGGCCGCAAAGCGGCGATGATATGGCGAGCCTATTGCCGCAAATCGCCTTTATGCTGCTCGATGAACTGGCCTTACAACCCCCCAGAGAACAGGCCGAGGCGGCGAAAATTGCGGATATGATGGCGGCTGGCGGCTGGGCATGGGGGCCGCTCATTCTGGCGCATCTTGGCGTGGCCCAATCTGCCGCCGGCCCGCCTGATGGCCGGCAGGCCGCGGTCTGGCACCGGCTGCCTGACTATACCGATTACACCCCGCAAACCGAACCCGGCATTCAGCCGGTGCTGCCCGAGGCGGCGCGGCATCGGCTGCAGGAGATGCTGGGAAGCGAAGCCGAGATACGCCAGTCACAGAGCGATTATGCCGCGGCGCTGGCGATGAGCTTTGACCGACCGGATGCCGGGCCGACTCCGGCGCTGGTGCTGGCCGAGGCGGGTACCGGCACTGGCAAAACTCTTGGCTATCTGGCACCGGCCACCCTATGGGCAGAAAAAAATGGCGGCACGGTGTGGATTTCAACCTATACACGAACCCTGCAGCATCAGATTGCGGCGGAGCTGACACGGCTCTATCCGGATGCAAGTGAGCGGGCGGCAAAGATCGTCTTGCGCAAAGGCCGCGAAAATTACCTGTGTCTGCTTAATCTGGAAGAGGCGCTGCTGCAGATGCCCGGGCAACCGCGCCGCGCCACCGCATTGGGACTTATGGCCCGCTGGGCCGGTGCCAGCAGCGATGGTGATCTGACCGGTGCCAGCTTTCCGGCCTGGCTGTTGGATCTGTTGGGGCGGCCACTAACCGCCGGACTGGCTGATCGGCGCGGCGAATGTATCCATGCGGCCTGTTCGCATTACAATCGTTGCTTTGTCGAAAAATCGATCCGCGCGGCAAAACGTGCCGATATTGTTGTCACCAATCATGCGCTGGTGATGATTCAGGCAGCCTATGCCAGCCCCACCGACAGGCGCGACCCGACACGCTTTATCTTTGATGAGGGTCATCATGTTTTTGATGCGGCTGATAGTGCCTTTTCAGCCTATCTGAGTGGCCGTGAAGCCAGCGAGTTACGCCATTGGATACGCGGCGCCGAAGATGGGCGGCGTGGCCGCGCACGCGGCTTGAAACGGCGGCTTGAAGATCTGCTTGCAGACGATCCCGCGGCGCTTGCCAACCTCGACAGCGTGCTTGAGGCAGCGCGTGAATTGCCCGGTCAGGGCTGGCAAAACCGGTTATCACAATTTCAACCGATGGGTGCGGCCGAGACATTTTTCATGCATCTGCGGGCCGCGCTCTACAACAATGTGGCCGACCCGGAAAGCCTGTATGATCTGCAAACCCAGCTGCACCCGGCACCCGAAGCGGTACAGGCCGCGGCCAAGCCATTCGCCGCCACACTGGCCGCTATTGCGGTGCCGCTGACGCGGCTGGCGGCGGCGTTAAAAACGGTTCTCGATGACAATGCCGACTCGCTGGATACCGCCGGCCGGGGACGGATCGAGGGTGCCATCAGGGGCATTGAATTGCGCGCCACCGGCCCGTTGAATGCCTGGCAACTGATGCTGGCAGATATTGGCGGCGGGGCGCGTGACGGGTTTGTTGACTGGATGCAGATTGACCGGCTGGACGGGCAGGACCGCGATGTTGGCGTTGCCCGGCACTGGCTAGACCCGACCACTCCCTTCGGGCCCTGCGTTCTGGCGCCGGCGCAGGGGGCGGCCACCGCCTCGGGCCCCCTACCGGATGATTCCCTCCCAAAAACCGGCGATGCCGCCGCCGCCGCCGCGCCGCATGATGGATGGCAATCAGCGCTTACCCTGTCCGGTGCCACGCATCTCGAGCATGCCGCGATGCGGGTCAGTTTTGAATCTCCGTTCGATTATAAAAACCAGACGCGTATTTTTGTGGTGAATGACCTCGAGCGGGATCGCCCGGAAGCCACCGCCAGTGCGATGGCCGGGCTGATGACGGCGGCCGGCGGTGGCGGGCTTGGTTTATTTACCGCGATTCGCCGCTTACGCGCTGTCTACCCGGCATTGGCAGCACGGCTTGAGGCTGCTGGCCTGCCGCTTTATGCGCAGCATATTGACCAGATGAATCTGCAAACATTGCTGGCGATGTTTCGCGAAGACCCGGAATCATGCCTGCTTGGGACGGATGCGGTGCGCGATGGTATCGATGTGCCCGGGGCGGCGCTGCGGCTGATCGTGTTTGACCGCATGCCCTGGCCGCGCAGCGATATTTTATTTGCCGCACGCGCCGCCTGGCAGGGACGCGATAACTGGACGGAACGGCAAACAAGGCTGAAATTACGGCAAGCCTTTGGCCGGCTGATCCGGCGGCAAACCGACCGCGGTGTGTTTGTGATGCTCGATAGCCGTTTGCCAACGCGGCTGACATCCGCCTTTCCCGCCGATGTCACCATCGAACGGATTGGCCTTGCCGAAGCCATCGCACAAACCAAAATTTTTCTGCAAAATAACCCAGCCGACAACGCCTGAAACTGCTCATCTGGCGCACATAATCCGGCGCACATAATCCAGTGCAGGTAATCCAGACAAAAAAAACCGGAAGGCCAATGACGACCTTCCGGTTATGAACGCGATTAGCGATCGGTGATAGGGGGCAAATTAGAAGCCCATGCCACCCATACCGCCCATGCCGCCCATGCCGCCCATATCAGGCGCTGGCGCAGCTTCTTTTGGCTCTGGCTTTTCTGCAACCATGGCTTCGGTTGTGATCAACAGACCAGCAACTGAGGCTGCATTTTGCAAGGCTGAGCGCACGACCTTTGTTGGGTCAATCACACCAGCTTTGATCATATCGGTGAATTCGTTGCTTTTCGCATCGAAACCAACATTATCGTCCTTGCCTTCCATCAGCTTGCCAACAATGACCGAACCTTCGGCACCGGCATTTTGCGCAATGTTACGGGCAGGTGCCTGTAACGCACGACGGACGATTTCGATACCAACTTCCTGATCACGATTAGCTGGCTTGAGCTTTTCAAGAGCCGAAATTGACCGCACCAAAGCAACACCACCGCCAGGCACAATGCCTTCTTCAACAGCAGCGCGGGTGGCGTGCATCGCATCGTCAACCCGGTCTTTGCGTTCTTTCACTTCAACTTCAGTCGCACCGCCAACCTTAATCACGGCAACACCGCCAGCCAGTTTGGCCAGACGTTCCTGCAGCTTTTCACGGTCATAGTCAGATGTTGATTCATCTGCCTGTGCGCGGATCTGGTTGCAGCGGGCCTCGATTTCGGCCTTTGCACCTGAACCGTCGACGATGGTTGTTTCGTCTTTGGTGATCTCAACGCGCTTGGCTGAACCGAGCATGTCGAGGGTCAGGCTATCAAGCGCGATACCCACTTCTTCAGATACCACAGTGCCGTTTGTCAAAATGGCGATATCTTCAAGCATAGCTTTACGGCGGTCACCAAAACCAGGTGCCTTTACCGCTGCCACTTTCAGCCCGCCACGCAGACGGTTCACCACCAATGTTGCCAAAGCTTCGCCTTCAATATCTTCGGCGATGATCAGCAATGGACGGCCTGACTGCACAACCTTTTCAAGAATCGGCAGCATATCCTGCAGATTTGACAGCTTCTTCTCGTGCAGCAGAATGTATGGCTCTTCCAATGTTGCCCGCATCTTTTCGGCATCTGTGACGAAATATGGTGACAGATAACCACGGTCAAACTGCATGCCTTCAACAACATCGAGTTCGGTGGCAAGGCTTTTGGCTTCTTCAACGGTGATCACACCTTCGTTGCCAACCCGCTCCATCGCCTCGGCAATCATCTTGCCGATTTCTTCTTCACCATTCGCCGAAATCGTGCCGACCTGGGCAACTTCGTCAGATGTAGAGATTTTCTTTGAACGTGACACCAGTGATTCAACAACAGCTTCAACTGCCAAATCAACACCGCGCTTCAGATCCATCGGGTTCATCCCGGATGCAACCGCTTTGGCACCTTCCTGAGCGATACACTGCGCCAGCACGGTGGCTGTTGTTGTGCCGTCGCCAGCCACATCATTGGCTTTTGAGGCAACTTCACGCACCATTTGCGCGCCCATGTTCTGGAACTTGTCTTTCAGTTCGATATCCTTGGCAACGGTCACACCATCTTTGGTGATGCGCGGTGCGCCAAATGATTTTTCGAGAACAACGTTACGACCTTTTGGGCCCAGCGTCACTTTTACGGCATTTGCCAGAATATCGACGCCCTCAAGCATCTTGGTTCTGGCATCGGCACCGAATTTGACTTCTTTTGCAGCCATTTTCAAATTTTCCTTCTAATTCTGTGTGATTCTATGGATATCAGCATTCCGGGATCACCCGGGATCAGCTCTAACGGTATCGGTTTTATTCGATAACACCCATGATGTCAGATTCCTTCATGATCAGAAAATCCTGACCATCAATCTTGACTTCGGTGCCTGACCATTTGCCAAACAACACGGTATCATTGGCTTTGACGTCGAGCGGCTGGACCTTGCCAGTCTCGTCACGTGCGCCAGCGCCAACAGCGATAACCTTGCCCTGCATTGGCTTTTCCTGAGCTGTATCCGGAATGATAATTCCGCCAGCTGTCTTTTGTTCTGATTCCATCCGCTCTACTACAACGCGGTCATGAAGAGGCCTGAATTTCATGCCTATAATCTCCTCCTAAAAAGTCAGTTAGCAGCGTCTGGCACTCATCGCTTGCGAGTGCCAAAACACCATGCACGCTAATTGGGACTTGGCGGATAATTTGTCAAGGGACGCACCAAAAAATTCGTGAAAAAATTTATAAAAAAAACGGGCCATTGCGATGGCGGCAGAACTGCCGGCCGCGGGGCTGGTTAGTCGCGCCGCGACCGCGGGCTGTCCGGCATATGCTGGAAATGATGGCGGATCGCCTGATGCGCCTGTTGCCAATGCGGGTG
>ERZ802827.733-NODE-733-length-17207-cov-9.35442_pt1 | contig 17207 bp, 15 predicted proteins | sample MGYA00345652_ERZ802827 | MGnify/ENA primary metagenome ERZ802827 (study PRJEB30503, sample SAMEA104212372) | marine metagenome | biome: Westerlies Biome; feature: [SRF] surface water layer (ENVO:00010504) within the epipelagic zone...; material: water... | reverse complement strand
ATCAGCACCGTAACTCAGACGATTACATCTTCGCCTATGAGAATACGGGGCGTCCGTACTCTGACGATAGATGTAATAAGTTCTTTCGTAAGCTGGCTGATGGTTATGGGCTACCTGAAGTGCCTCTACAAGGCCGGTTTAATAAAGACGGCAGTCAGATGTACTCCACCATCTGGTTAGCTGACTTGAGGCGAACTGGTATCACCCATGCCAGTCAGTCTGGCTGCTCTGACAGAGAGCTAATGGCTCTATCGGGCCATAAGAACCCTCAGATGCTGGTTGTCTATGCAGTAGAGGGCGAGATTGAATCCACCAATGCAAATATTAAACGAGGACTATTATAAATGGGTAAAGAGCAAATTACTGTTCAGTACGTGCGGCACTCAGGTGATGACCTCTCAGTCGTAGACGCGGCTAGAGTGAGCTATGACGCTAAGAGTGAGGCTCTGGGTTATACGGGTAAAGAAGGTGGCCCAATGATCCCTGAGCTACATGATAAGGATAAGAAGCTCATTCGGTATCTGGCTGATCATAGCCACTACTCGCCATTCAACCATGCCCACGCCACTTTCAGGTGTACCGCACCGTTGTTCTCTATGGCCCAACTCAAGAAGAGCGAGTACATGCCTTGGAATGAGATAAGCCGCCGGTACGTGGACAGTGAGCCTGAGTTCTATTCTCCTGATGAGTGGCGGGGTAGGCCAGCTAATTCTAAGCAGGGTTCTGATGGTATTGTAGAAGTCAGAGGTAGTGTACCTGTCGGCAGGGCTATGTATGCCTGTAGAGATGCCTACGAAGGATTGCTGAAAGCCGGTGTAGCTCCAGAGATGGCTCGCATGGTTCTACCGCAGTCGATGCTATCGTCATGGATATGGAGTGGCAGTCTAAAAGCCATCAGCAAGATGTGCAGCCTACGGTGTGCCTCTGACAGCCAGTATGAGAGCCGTGTAGTAGCCAATCAGATTAGCGACATCATGCGAGAGCTGTTCCCAGTAAGCTGGGCTGCGCTGATGGGAGAGGCTTACCCGTACATTCGTCCAATGAGCGACAAGGAGAGGCAGAGAGCCAAGGAGAAGGCGGCATGAGAAACGACATCAGAATAACTGAACTGGAAGAGCATGAAGACGGGTCAGCGACTATACAGCTAGACCTTAGCCCCGAAGTCTTCGCAGAGATATTCCAAGCCGGTTTCATAGCCTTGGTTAAGAGAGGTCTAGATGAAGAAGACAGGTAACATCAACGGCGCAATCAAGGCGTCTGCCGTAGTCGCATTCCTCATAGCAGGTCTACCGATACTGATTGCTATGACGTATGACGAATTTCCCCGATACTGTAAGCAGACAATCCTTCTGCCGTGCTTGGGGGGTGGTGATGATTAAGCTATGTTACTACTGCTCACGTACCGACCAGCTACTGGCACATAAGACTATTGAGAAGTCGGTGGCTGAACGAGAGGTTAGTAAAAACCGAAGCTCTCACTTCTACATTCGCTTAGAATCGATGTACCGATACTAACTTAAATGGCAAAAATGGCAGACTGCCACTCTGGAATCTGCCATGCCACTTTACCCATGTCGGAGGCATTTTATTGTTTAATATCAGTAATTTGGCTCCGGCGGTAGGGATCGAACCTACGACCAATTGATTAACCGGACCCATTGATTTCATTGGATAATTCGGGATATCTACAAAATGCCTGTTAACACTAATTGTTTTTATATGCTCCTAATTAAGTGTTGACAGATGCGAATAACTGTATAAGCTGACGCTGTCTCTTTGGAGAGGCAGAACCCCAAACCAACTACCAACCAACTACTATGAGTGACCAATGACCTACCTCGAACAACTAGAAGTCATCAAGACTATCCCCATAAGGGAAGGAGACACTAAAGTAATCCAGTGTCCTTTCTGCGGTGGCTTGAAGAAGCTGTCTGTTTCTAAAGTAGACGGTCAGCTAAAGTGGTATTGCTTTAGAGCAAGCTGCAATGGCAAAGGCATATACCAAGGCAAGAGAAGTCTACAGGCAGCTAAAAACTATCTAGAAGATGCTGTACAGCAAAAGACTAGAGAGCCACAGCCTATTCCTTCGATCACTACTCCAGCCCGTAATCATCAGCCAGCACTCGACTATCTAGAGCAGAACAACAGCCTAGAAGCTTACGAAGCTGGATACATAGATGTCCGATACGCACCGGCAGAGGACAGAGTACTCTTCTGCACAGACACAGGCGCTGTAGGTAGATCGCTAAAGAAGTATGGACCTAAGTGGCTTACTTACGGTGTGCTGAATGAAGGCATACACGTAGGTAAGGGGTCTACAGCAGTTATTGTAGAGGATACCCCTTCGGCGTGTAGTGTTAGCAGAGTAGACGGCTTTGTAGGTGTTGCCTTGTTAGGAACTCGCGTAAGTACTTGCCTAAAAAAGTCGCTAAAAAAGTATAATGCCTGTTATTTAGTCCTTGACAAGGATGCATCGTCTAAGGCTATAAGCCTGAGCAGGAGCAAAGACAAAAGCTTACTGATAAGGTTCACTACTGAAGACTTAAAACACCTATCAGTTAACCAGCTTTTAGAGGTTTTAGATAATGATATATAGTGAAATATCTAATGTTATAGAGGCTCGAAATCACTTTAGATGTATCGTCGCCCACACTTGGACAGGTTCTTATCTTATCAAACAATACGGCGCTCACTACAGAAAATATCTTCGTATGCTTAGTAAGAAAATTTTTAAAACGACTTCTGACTGGGTTGGGGATACTGTCTGGGGAAGCCCTATAGTTTCATTAGCACCGCCAGCTATACAATCCCTTGAATAATTAATCCTTAACGCAGAGGACAACTGCGTAATCAACAACCCACCGTCGAAGTCACCAGTACCGACGATAAACTACAGGAATGGTATCCATGAAAGCTAGAGGCATAGCTATTATTGACTTAGAAATAGATGGCGGCTTTAAAGAAGCTGCCGCAGAGGAAGTAGCTCTGGAAAAACTGATAGCAGACTACGTGAAGGGCAACAGTCGCGTAGTACACTATCAAGTTGAACTTAGAGAAAGAAGGGGTGAACCCGGATCAGTTGATCTGAGCAAGATGAAGTTCAGAGCTAACTAACTAAAACTAAACGAAAAAGAAATTAAGCCCTATCTTCGGATGGGGCTTTTTTTATTCTATTGGCTGTGTTACAATAGCACTTTATTAATCCGCTAACAGCTAAGAGAGTTAAATGGACCAATCATTACTTAAAAGCTGCCTCAGTAATTCCTTCTATAGCGAAAACAAGGCAAAGCTTAGACCATCCCTTTTTGATGACACACTTAAAGAAGTCTACACGACAATTGTATCGATGCACGATACATTTGATAAAGACCTAACCCCATTAGAGCTATTCAGCTACTGGAAGGCAAACAACCCTACAAGCACAGGTGCTTGGACAGCCGACATCCAAGACCTAATCAACTCAGTATCCAACGCTGAAGAGATAGATGATGTAGTCGCTGTTGATGTAATTGAAAACTTATGGCGGCAGCATATAGGCCTCGACATAGCCACCCTTGGCATAAAGATGTCTGAGGGCGATGCCTCTGCAATGGACTTACTAAAGTCTCTTCTAGACCGTGTCTCAGAGGGCTACATGCCTGATGACTTTGCTGATGAAGTCACTGATGACATCGATGAACTACTAGCCGTTGTCAGTAATGATAACCGCTTCAAGTTCAACATCGACACACTCTCTAGAGAGGTATACGGAATTGGTAGAGGCGAGTTTGGTGTCATAGCTGCCTACTCAAATGTGGGTAAGACTGCGTTTGCTATTAGTCTATGCGCTGCACCGGCAGGTTTCTGCGCCCAAGGTGCTAGAGTGGGTTACATCGCCAATGAAGAGATTGGTAAGCGTACCAAGTTACGTGCGGTACAAGCATACACCGGCATGACTAAGGATGAGATTGCTTTTGATAGTCGCGGAGCCGCTGCCCGTTATGCAGGTATTAAAGAGAGGCTGACCTTTGTCGATGCTCAAGGCTGGGATATCCAGATGCTTGAGGCTTACCTGAACAAGAAGAAGTTCGATGTGGTCATCGTCGATATGGCCGACAAGATTGCACTCACTCAGAAATTTAACTCAGGGCATGAACGACTGAGAGAACTCTACTACCGTCTACGTGAGGCCGCTAAGAAGTTTGACTGCGCTATACTTGGCCTCTCTCAAGCATCGGCTGAAGCTGAAGGCAAGACCCGTATTACTATGTCGATGATGGAAGGTAGTAAGCTGGGTAAGGCCGCTGAGAGTGATGTCATGCTAGGCATAGGCCGTATGAATGACCCTGATAATCCTGATGACCCTAGTAGATGGATCACAGTGATGAAGAATAAGATCAGTGGCTGGCACGGTACAGTTCTCTGTAACCTAAACTCGCAGACCTCTCGCTATGAAGTGTGATGATCTGCCTTTGGTGAAATGGCTTGTACTGGACTTAGAGACAACGGTTAAGCGAATAGATGGCCGAATAGACAATAGCCCTAAGAACCCCGACAATCGGTGTGTGGCTTCTTACTATGGTTGGCTGGGGCCAGAGACTGTGGATGAGGTTCACAAAGACATTTGGTATCACAAGGAGCTACAGTCGCCTGATGGGATAGACCGCCTGAAGCAGCACTTAGCGGAAGCAGATGGCATGATCTGCCACAATACCAAGTTCGATGCTGAGTGGCTGTTAGAGATGGGCTTTGAATTACCGCCATTAGTGTACGACACTATGATAGTCGAGTACTTGCTTGCCAAAGGCCAGCGTAGGCTGCTCTCTCTAAAAGAGAGTGCCATCAGACGCAGAGTTAAAAGCCTTAAAAAGTCTGAGTTGATTGATGATATGTTTAAAGATGGCATCGACTTCTCAGAGATGCCTTTAGATGTTGTCAATGAATATGCAGAGGCTGACGTTAAGGCCTGTGGTGAGTTGTATATTGCCCAGCAAGACATCTTAGCCCGTGAACATAATCTCAGCCTGAAGAAGGTTATCCCGTTTATGAATGAGATGCTTCTATTTCTATGTGAGATAGAGATGAACGGGGTCAAGATCGATAAGGCTGCTCTGGCAGAGGTTGAGGCGCAGTTTGCCGCAGAGAAGGCTTCTCTAGAGATAGACTTGAAGCGCATTGTCGAACAGGTGATGGGTGACACGCCTATTAACCTTAATTCTGGTGATGATATGACTAGAGTAATCTACTCGCGGGAAGTCATCGACAAGGCCATCCACAAGCAGACCTTCAACATCGGAACCAACGAAGCCGGTAAGTCACTCAGGCCACCTTTTGAGTTCATTAAGTATCCTAATAAGTTTGTGGACGCAGTACGGACCACCACCAGAGTTGTAATGAAGCAGTCTGCCTCACAATGCCCTGACTGTGGCGGCGGGGGTACTATCCAGAAGTACAAGGTCAAGACGAAAACTAAGTTAGGTAAGAAGTATCGTGTGAAGGGAGAGCCTTATAAGAATAGATCACGTTGTGCTGTCTGTAATGGCGTAGGAGCGATATACACCTCGACGGGCGTAGTTGCTGGCTTGAAAATGGCTCCTAGTACAGCCTACGATGCCAGTATCGGCGGGTTTAAGTCTGACAAGGTTACTATACAGCGTCTGATTGAACAGGCAGAGCGTAAGAATAATTCTACAGCCGTAGAGTTCCTGACTAAGTTGTCTCGCCTAAGTGCTGTCTCTGTTTATTTAGATAGCTTTGTGGCCGGTATTAAGAGGGGTACTCGCGCAAGCGGCTTTCTCCACGCCAACTTTAATCAGTGCATTGCTGCTACTGGTAGACTGTCGAGTGGCGGCGGTATGTCGTTGAACTTACAGAACCAGCCCAAGAGAGGTTTCCCTGTTCGTAAGTGCTTTGTCAGTCGGTTCCCAAACGGTCTACTTTTAGAGTCGGACTACTCCGCGCTTGAATTTAGAACGGCGTGTGAGTTGTCGAGAGACAGTCAAGGCTTGGCAGACGTCCTAGAGGGTAAGGACATACACAGGCAGACAGCAAGTATCTGTCTACAGAAGCCGCCTAACGAAGTCAGCAAGGATGAGCGTCAGGGTCACAAGTGGGCCAGCTTTCAGCCACTATTCGGTGGTACTGGGGCAGGTCAGCCTGAGCATATCAAGGCCTACTTCAGCCGTTTCTACGAGATATATGAGGGCATCTACGGCTGGCATCAGTCTTTAATGAATGGCACTTTAAAAGATGGCACAGTTACCACACCTAGTGGCCGTCAGTATTTCTGGCCGAATGTAACTAGGACTAAGGCAGACAGGGTCTCGAATGCCACTCAGATACTTAATTATCCAGTGCAAGGCTTCAGTGCAGACTTAGTTCAATTAGCCTGTATAAGAGCGTTTAGATTGTTTAAAGAAAGAAAACTACAATCAAAACTTATACTTACGGTACACGACAGTTTGGTGTCCGATACACATCCTGATGAAGTGGATCAGGTCAGAGAAATACTCACAGAGGCCATGACTAAAGTCAGTGAAGAGTCAAAAGAGCGGTTCGGCTACTCTCTTGTCGTGCCGCTCGACATAGAAATAAGTCGCGGTAAAAACTGGCTAGATCAGGAAGAATATGTTTGATTACCGCGCTTAACTAATGTATAATGTAAGTTCACTTTTAAGGAAATAAGTATGACCGACTTAGCATTGCAAGATAACAGCTTAACGATTGAAGAAATTGCGGCACAATTAGGTGCTGCCTCTACCTCATCAGGGCCGTCAATCCCTGCGGTAGGAATGAATTACGATGGCGAAATGGGTCCAATGGGTGCGTTCTACCTGAAGACCGGACAAGACCAAGTCTACGCCACAGAGAACGTAAGGTTTAGGGCATTTAGTAATCACATACAGTACCAGCACTGGGGTGATGATGGTCTAGTAAACAAATCGTTACTGATAAAAAATCAGCGTGATGAAGCCCGTGATCAATTGGGCGGTATCATGTGCGGTATGCCTACTTATGAGCAGTCTATTCAAATGTCTCCTCAAGAGAAGGAAAAGTACAAGGACATTGACCGTTACCGTATTATCAGAGGTATAATCAATTACACCGGCAAGACATCAGAGGGCCGCGAGGTCACTATCGAAAACCAGCCCTGTATCATGTCTTTGAAGCGCAAGAACTACGGACCATTCTACCATGATGTGATGAAGAAGATGCCCCGTGGTATGAACCTGTGGGATTTTGAAAACATTCTGTCCAAAGACACTCAAACAAACTCATACGGAAAGAAGTACTACGTTATGCACTTTGCTCCGCAGTTTGGTAGTCCAATCCCAATGGACCAACTGACTTACGACAGTCTGGCTCATGTCAGTGGTCTCATTACCGCAGAGAATAAGCGGATTGAAGAGTCTTATAAAGAAGCCAGTATGCAAGCCGTCGATGAGGCTGAAGCTGCTCGAATTATGGATGAGGTTAATCCCTTAGAAGCGGATTACCGCGTATAATGGGCATAGTCGAAGGCATGTCAAATGAGGTGTATCACTCACAGAGTGGTATATCCTCAACAGCCGTTAAGACGGTATACAAGAAGTCTCTTGCCCATTGGAAGGGCGAGAAACGCAAACAGACATCTGCTTTCTCTATGGGGTCTGCCGTTCATGCTCTACTGCTAGAAGAAGATCGTGACTTAGTGATCAAGGGGCCGAAGACTAGGGCGTCTAAAGGCTTCAAGGAGCTTGAGGAGAATGCTGAAGATGATCAGGTGGTGCTTACTGAGGTAGAGTATCACGTAGCACACCGCATGGCGCAGGAGACTCTGAAGAATGAGACCTGCCTAACTGCTCTACGGCATCAGAACCGTAAGAATGAGGTCTCTGTATTCGCTGAGTGTGAGCGTACCGGCTTAATGCTTAAAACAAGGCCAGACCTCTACATTCCTACAGAGGGTACGGTTTATGATGTTAAGACTACTCAAGATGCCAGCCCTACAGGGTTCGCTCAGGAGTGCTGGAAGTACTCTTACGATTTACAGGCGGCGTTCTACTTATACGTGTGTAACTTAGCTGGTATCTTAGTAGAACGCTTTCATTTCCTTGCAGTGGAAAAGGCTGCTCCATACGCCAGCCACATGCACGTAGTTAGCCCAGAGCTACTAGCGAATGCTACGGAGCGTATGCATAGGACACTGGCTGTCATTAAGGACGCTAGTGATAAGGAAGATTTTGGTACTGGGTGGGGCGAGTATACAGTCCTAGACCTCCCGAAGTGGCTATAACCCCACAGAGTGCCAAAGCGAAGGGCCGACGACATCAGCAATGGGTTAGAGATAAAATTCTCGCTCTCTTTCCCAAAGCACTCCTCCCAGATGATGTTCGAAGCACTTCTATGGGTGCTGGCGGCGAAGACGTACAACTTAGTCCAGCCGCCAGACGCCTGTTCCCATACTCTGTAGAGTGCAAGGCATTTAAATCATTCGCAGTCTACAAGGTGATGGACCAAGCGGCAGAGAACTGTCCGAAGGGTGCAGAGCCAATCGCCATTATTAAAGCTGATCGCCAGAAACCTCTGGCTGTCATGGACGCAGACCACTTCTTTAAATTGATTGGGAAAAATAGTGCCAAAAGTAAACCTTCCAGAAAATAGTATTCACGTAATGATTACTCTTAACCCTGACGATGGCAGCATGACCCTGTCCAGCCAAGGAAACATCCCAGAAACCTTAGACCCTGAATACGCGAAAGCCATGATGGATATATCCAATGGCCTCTGCATGATTCTGGAGAACGGTGTCGAGTACCTAGCCACAACCGGCTCCATTTTAACTCAGCTTGAAGAAGAGATGAGCGAAGAGGTGGTCTTTGAGCCTGATGATGAGCTTCTGGATGCCGTTTCAGACGCCAAAATTATTGATTTTAGCAAGAAGGTGCATTGATGAACGCTCGCAGTACAAAAATGACTTACGAAGATCATCTACGGGATTACCCAATTGATGAAGACCCAATGCCCATCATGGATGTGGTCCATAAGCCGCCTCACTACAATAATGCGGGCATAGAGTGCATAGACGCTATGGAAGCTATGGTAGAGGGCGCTGATGTAGCGCCTCACGCCGCCTACTGTTGGCAGAATGCTTTTAAATATCTCTGGCGCTGGCCTTACAAAGACAAACCTCTGGAAGACCTCAAAAAAGCTCGTTGGTATCTGGATCGGCTGATTGAGGAGCTTCAAAAATGATTACTCAAGAAGACATCGATGCAGTGGCTGAATTAGCAGAGCCACTACCGCAAGCTGGCCTTCACGACATGCCCGATGATTGGGATAAACACAGACATCTCTCGCCTCTGGAAATGGTAACTGACTTCGCATCCCGAATGGAGCAGCCACTGGGTGAAAAGTGGAAGTTTAGTACAAAGTTGGAAGAGTTTCGCTGGAAAATTATTTCAGAGGAATATGATGAGGCTTTTGACGAAAGCTACAGAGGTAACAGCCCAGAGGCAATGCTCAAGGAGTTAGCTGACTTAGTTTACGTTTGCTACGGCTATGCCGCCACCTACGGATGGAACCTAGACATAGCACTGCGCCGCGTACACCAATCCAACATGAGCAAGCTAGGCTTAGATGGTCAGCCGCTTAAAGGACCAGACGGCAAAGTGCAGAAGGGTCCAAATTATAAAAAACCAACACTAACAGACCTTGTGGAGACCAATGATGAGTAATTTACTACCAACAGACTATCAGACATTCATAGCAACCAGCCGCTATGCGCGGTGGCTTGAAGAAGAAGGCCGCAGAGAGACATGGTCAGAGACAGTATCTCGATACATGGATAATATTGTGAGACCTAAAGTAGGTGCGGAGTTTAATTCATCAGAAATAGAACAGGCCATACTGAGCCTAGAAGTCATGCCTAGTATGCGAGCTATGATGACTGCAGGGGCAGCGGCTAACCGCGATAATACCTGCATGTATAACTGTAGTTATCTAGCCGTAGATGACCCTAAAGCCTTCGATGAGGCCATGCACATTCTCTTGTGTGGAACTGGGGTAGGGTTCTCTGTCGAGAGACAGTATATCAACAGTCTCCCAGAAATTCCTACGCTCTTCGACAGTGATACAATTGTCATGGTCAGGGATAGTAAAGAAGGCTGGGCCAAGGCTTTCAGACAAGTTCTTGCTCTCCTGTGGGCTGGTGAAATTCCAAAATGGAATGTGGATAAAGTTAGACCGGCTGGTGCTAGACTGAAGACGTTTGGGGGCAGGGCGTCTGGCCCAGCGCCGTTGGTGGATTTGTTTAACTTTGCAGTCACTACATTTAAGAAGGCACAAGGTCGTAAACTGTCTTCGATTGAGGCGCATGACCTCATGTGCAAAGTGGGTGAAGTAGTAGTCGTTGGCGGTGTACGCCGCTCCGCAATGATTTCTCTGAGCAATCTATCAGATGATCGTATGCGTCATGCCAAGAGCGGTAAGTGGTGGGAGAATGACCCACAACGGGCATTAGCAAACAACTCTGTGGCCTACTCCGAAAAGCCTGATAGCATGTCCTTCATGCGTGAGTGGACTGCGCTAGTAGAGAGCGGGTCTGGGGAGAGAGGCATCTTCAACCGGCAAGCTGCTATTAAGCAAGCGGCTAAGAATGGACGCCGTGACCCTAATCGTGAATGGGGTACTAATCCCTGTTCTGAGATAATTTTAGCTGGACCTAGAACTGATCCAAAGACGGGTAATCCTATTGTTGGTACAGGTGGACAATTTTGCAACCTCAGTGAAGTAGTTGTGCGGGCAACCGACACGATAGAAGACTTGGAGCGTAAGGTTAGACTTGCTACTATTCTAGGAACCATACAGGCTACCTACACTAAGTTCCCTTACCTTCGGAAAGTCTGGGAGAAGAATACAGCCGAAGAGCGTCTGCTTGGCGTCAGCCTGACAGGCATTATGGACAACCCGCTTATGACTACAGCTAACAAGGGCTTGGCTGAGACTTTAGAGCATCTTAAACAAGTTGCAGTGGATACTAACAAAGAGTGGGCAGATAGGCTTGGAATAGAGCAGTCGGCTGCTATTACGTGCGTGAAACCATCGGGAACAGTATCGCAGCTAGTAGATAGTGCTAGCGGGATACACGCACGACACTCTCCATATTACATCCGTACAGTAAGGGGCGATAATAAAGACCCTCTAACGCAGTTTATGATAGACCAAGGCATTCCCAATGAGCCAGAGGCGTTTAAGCCTGATCAAACGACTGTCTTTAGCTTTCCTGTGAAGTCGCCTGAAGGAGCGGTCTGTACTGCTAATATGACGGCTATTGAGCAGCTTGAAATGTGGCTGATGTACCAACGGCATTTTGCGGAACATAAACCAAGCGTAACTATCAACGTAAAGGCTGATGAGTGGTTTGAAGTGGGCGCATTTGTGTATGAGAATTTTGATGAGATGTCTGGCGTATCGTTTTTGCCGTATGATGATCATACTTATCAACAGGCTCCTTATCAAGAATGTGAGAAATCAGAATATCAGATGTTGCTGGATAAAATGCCAGAACGCATTGATTGGTCGAAGCTGGCAGACTACGAAAAAGAGGACACAACTGTCAGTATGCAGACGATGGCTTGTACTGGAGACAGTTGCGAACTTGTTGATATTTCAGCATAAATCCCAATAAAAAAGCCCTCAGATCGCTTGACCTGAGAGCGCATTTACACTAAAATGTATCTTGAATGAGGTTGAGATTGGTCCACCTTGTTCGTTGGTTGAGACCCCTGCTTTGGTTGGCGGGGGTCTCTTTTATTGTATACCCAGACCCATCATCTGTTCGTCTATAGTAACTGAGGGGTCTCTCTGATCGTCTGTATTACCCGACAATGCACCGGCAGAGGATAATGGCGATTGAGAGCCAGCGTCTAAGACGCCCCTAGCTGTGTTTGTACCCGCCTTGATTGTAGCGTCCTTAGCAAGCTTACCTACAGCCTGTGTCTTAGTAAGACCCTTGTAGGTGCTACCATAACCGATAGCCCACTCCTTGAATGCGTGGAATGCACTGCGTCTTATTTCAGGGTTCTTAGATAAGAAAGCTAGAGCCAAGTCTGGCTGTAATACCATCAACTCAGCCTGTCTTTGTTGGTTGGCTACAGGTAGTCCAGAAGTAATCTTTTTAAATGCCGCAGAACCAATAGCCGCCGCCTGTAGCTGAGAGCCTTCGCCTACGCCAAACCGTGCGCCGAAGTTTGCACCAAATATTCTGGACACGTTGTTAACAAAATCGCCCATATCGGGGAGTACATTCTCCAACTTACTAAAGTCAGAATTACGCTTTTGTATTTCTACACCCAGTACCATACCATCACGTATGGCGGCTTTATCATCGGCTGATATAACCCCAGTCTGCTCCATCAACTCCAGTATGCTGGTGTCACCCTTCTTACCGCTGAGAGGCTTCGTAAGTTCGTCGGCCATCTTGAAGAAGTTAGGAGTGCCGTCCTCTAGCCGTGCTTTAGAGAATAGAGTATCCATGACAGACAATCTAAAATCTTGCATTGAAGCAGGGTCTATAGCTTCTTGAGCCAATCTAGTGAAGTCTTCTACGGGATTTTCTCCTGCTAAAACTTCGCCTATGGCTTTGGGTAGTTTTTCTGAAGTGCCTATCTTCTGAAACCGGCCTACAATCTCATCGACGGTATTCTGAGCATCAATGAGGCTTGCTAATTCAGCCCTGAAGTTAGGGAATGCCTTCAGTACTTCTGCATTACCAGTTGCTGACATAAACTGCTCAAGCTTCTCCACAGAGATAGTGTTATTTGTGTCCTTCAGCTTTAATGCAGCCCCTCGCAAGAAGTCTTCCTGAGCCTCTGTCATAATAGGGCCAAGGTCTATTGCTACAGCGTCATCTAATATGGACGGAACTGAAGAAGGTCGATCTGTACCATCAATGCGGCTAGTTTCTCCGTCTACTTGTGGCTCTCTGATCGTATTAAAAGGCCGTTCAGGAGTTGGTTTGGGATCAAAATACTCTTCACCGCGTGGACCTCTGTCCTGCATATTTTTTGATAGAGACTCGGCCCGCCTTCTAGCTTCTGCGGCTAATTCGGGTCTGCCTAAGTCATCCATCTCACGGGCAAAGGCATAGAAAATGTCTGCGGATCGCCGTGCGCTATTTAAATCTGCCTGTTGTGGCTTATCTTTAGGGTCCATTCTGAAGCGTAAGTCTGTACTAATATCTGTACTGTCGGAGCTAAATGGAAGTTCACCTACTTCTGGATTTCTTGCAGCATACTTGCGTAGCTCTTCGTCAAACATGCTATCTATAATTGGCGCGGCTTTATCCGCAAGTTCTGCACCGGCTCTTAGCTCTCCCATACTCTCAGAAGCATCAGTAGCCGTACCCGACATAGCTGCCTCTAGCGTCTGCTCAGGGCGAATTTCCGTACCGCCTTCAGAAGCTTTTTTTAGCGCAGATAAGTTAAAGTAGCGGGTAAAGCGATTGTTTAACTCCGCAGAGAAGTTTCTAGCATCTCTTATAGGCTTACCACCGGCACTATCTGGAATACTGTTAAGCTCTTCTACGGCAGCGTTAGCTAACTCATCAAAAATGCCAGCCTGATGGAAGTCATTATTAGCAGCGGCTGACCTAGCCTCTGACAACATCCTTGATCTAAAGAGCCTGACGTTTTTAGCAGACATCGGCCCATCGCCGCCAGCTTCTCTAAATATGTTGGCTATGACGGCGTCCATTTGACCGCCACCAGCTAATGTTTCACCGGCTAGAATGTTATTTGACCGAAGTGAATTAATTCTATCAGCTAATATGTTACCGGCAGTCGTTAGATTGGGATCAATCCGCTCATAGAGAAATGTCTCCATAGCCCTGATCTGCTCTTTGGCTTGAAATAGGGTTGTCTGAGCAATTACTGAAGCTTCTTGCTGTGTACGATTAGGCCCAAGGGCATTTATCTGAGCTTCGGCGTCTGCCTTAGCTACTGCAATGCGAGCATTTAAAGCCTCTTGGAAATAAGCCGTCCGTACAAGGTCAGCGGCCTCTGTATTACCGGCTCTAGCCAGCATCTCTGAGGCGTTCAGAAGGTTAGTCAGTGCTGAGTTTACTTGCTTTGATACATTACCCTGTAGAGTTGTACTGTTATCCAGCAAGCTATTTTGAATAGCCATGAACGCAGGGTTACCAGTAAGCTCTCCAATAGGAAGGCTAGACGCTGCTCCAGTAGTATCTCCAGCTTGTGGCTGAAGAGCGGTCTGTAAGTCTGACAGCATTCTTTCAGGCGTAAACATCTCAGCCGAGGCTTCTAGTTCAGCTATCCTAGCTGTATTACCCGCAATCTTAGCTCCCTCAATCTGCTTGAGAATAGTCTGCCTCTCACTATCAGCCGCAATAAGGAATTTATTAATAGCAGCCTTACTAGCGGAGTCATCGTTAAATATAGATGCAAAGGCGTTGACTAGGCCGCCACCTACTGACTCTGCGGCGTCTTTAGTACCCTTGACTATAGAAGGTGCGCTGCCGCCTAAGATTGAGCCTAAAAACTCTAGCCCCATACTAGCCCAAGGGTTGTCATTCAGACCGGCAGCTTCTGCGCCAGATACTAAAGTAGCTGCCCCTGCGGTGGCTGCGCCCTCAGCTTTTAAAACGGCCTTAGTAGACGTATTTGATCCGGTTAATCCAAAACCTACTCTAGCGGCTTTAAGCGCCGGTATGATAGTAGCCGCATTTTCAGTAACAATTCGAGCAGCCTCATACGCGGGCCGAAACTCTACAGGAACTTCTTCCTTGTCGCGGTATAAGTCTTTACCGAAAACAGCTTCTGTTATATCCCGCTGGCTCTGACCGCCTAAGAAAGGCGTAGTGCTGGAGAATATAAAGTCTTCAGGGTCTGTGCTTAAATAGAAATCTGGATTGTAGTTAAGAGACTCCGGGTCATCTACGCCTTCAGGTGCATTAAAACTGGCTAACTTATTTGCACCTCGTCTGCCTAAGCTCTCTGCGCCCTGTAGTGCAGCATTTCCTAAGTCCACTGCCAAGGCTACTGGATTAGCATCTGTAGAGGCTTTTCCTGCAGCCGCCAGCATAGCATCTGCCTGAGAGTCGATGTTGGTATCAACTACGTTACCGGACGTAATGAAGTCCAATATAGAGCTAGGGCTTTGATTTTGCTCTAGTAGACTATCTAAGCTAAAAGGCTTACCGTCGATTTTTAGATTAGGTCCAACCTCATTGGTAATAGACTGGATAATCTCTGCATCGGGGATGTTAGCTTCCCGCCGCGCACGTAGGTTATCAAGGTCAAGCTCACCAGAAGTAGGCTGCTCTTCTTCAGTCTCCTCTTCTTCGTCGAACGGGTCCACGAAGTCGAGTGCTTGCTGCTCTTGAAAAGGGTCTATAAAATCTACCATTATTGTTTACCCCCGTACTGTTTCTCCCAGTACTTTTTCATTTGTTCCTCAGTAAGCTCCCCAGCCTTTATTTTTTTAGCATTTTTTGGAACATTTTGGATTCCTTGCCAAAACTCCTGCCAAGTGGGATTATTTGGGTCTGCTTCTGGAGTAGATTTCTCCTGAGCAGGGTTCTTTAGCACGGTGTCAGTAATAGGCTTATCCGCTGCCACTGATTGATCAAACAGCGACAAAACATTTTTGTATTTATTTTCTAGAGAACGTAGTCCAGACAAGGTTACTTTTGCCTTACTAATAGTTGAAGGACTTGAATACTGGCTGTTAATAGTTGTCTCTGCTACTTTAATACCGGAAGCAATCTCCGCAGCGGTTAGTTTAAGCTTACGTTGTTGACTTGCTGCACCTTTCCATACTTGGGCAGGTTCAGCTAACGTAGTCAAAATTTGCTGCTTGTTCCAAACGCTGTCTCGCAAACCATTGGCCGCTGTTCCCGCAAGTGTAATTAGAGTATTCAAACGCAGATTTTCCAAATAAGAAATAGCAGCGTTAGTTTCTGGTTGCCAATCCTTGCCGATTAGACCTCCCGCTTGACCCGCTAATTGAGAGAGCCGTCCTTTTAAGCCAAATGCGCTTCGGATGTCTCCTATATCTTCTGAAGCACCTTTAGATTTTTTATACTCTTGGATCATAGCAGGGCTAACGGTTACAGTTTGCGCTTCAATCAATTCACCATCTTCATTTTTATGGGCGGGAATATTAAATACGGTTTCTTGCTTCTCCCAATTAGGATTAGCGTCAGGGTCAATCCCAATAGCCTGTGCAATAGCCTCTTCCATCGTAGGTGGTACTTTATCAAGGTCATCTACGGGTTGTTGTTGAACTGTGGTAGAAGTTGCCTCATAATTATTTACTATAGTAAGTTCACCGCGAGTGTTCGCAGTCAGTTTGAGTGTGCCGTTATCAATTTGTGCCGCCGTTTTTCTATCGACGCCTAAGTCTTTCATTATTTGAGATACGTCACCAAACTTAATTGGTCCAAAGCCGTTTTCTACTGCGGATTGCTGCTCTTCCAGAGAATTAACCTTAATTTCATCGCCATCTCTGTAGAAAGTTTTTGTCTCATATTCTGCTTCAGGTGCTGCTTTTGTAGCTATAAAACCCTCTGATACTGCGACATCCATCTCGTCCTGAGTATTAACAACTCGCTCCGCGCCATCTTTGTAGAGGGTTCGTTTCTGAAAAGGAGTAGCTGCGGCGGGTTTTTCTACGGAATAACCTAGAGCTTCGTATTCACTTTGCTGGGCTTTAGAAAATACTTTTACTTCACCGCCATCTTTATAAAGTACCCTTGCCTCATAATCTGTAGCTTCTGGTCCTTCAACCAGACTAAATCCTTGGCTTAAATAGGCAGCTTCCTCATCAGCGGTACGCGCTGTGACTTTGCTTCCGTTAGAATGATATAATTCGGTAGGCTCATAAGTAGCAGGATCAATTAATGATTTTAATCTACGCTCCAGTAACTCTCTACGTTCTGTAGAAATGCTAGTATCGCTTAATTCAAAACGTACTTGATCCAAGGGCATGGAAATAACATCATCTTTAGCTTCAAACCGCTTTTCTTCGCCTATAGTCTTCCAAGCAGTAATATACCGTTCTTTAGACGGTCCTTCAGGCATGGCGCTGATTTCACTACCCTTGGAGTTCCAATCGTCTATGTCTTTTATGCCTGAGAAAAACTCTGATATGTCTTCTGGCTTCTTACCGAACGTCAGAGTAGGCTCTACGGTTTTTTCATTTACAGGGTCCATACCCAGCATGGCGTT
>ERZ802827.728-NODE-728-length-17251-cov-9.11666_pt1 | contig 17251 bp, 19 predicted proteins | sample MGYA00345652_ERZ802827 | MGnify/ENA primary metagenome ERZ802827 (study PRJEB30503, sample SAMEA104212372) | marine metagenome | biome: Westerlies Biome; feature: [SRF] surface water layer (ENVO:00010504) within the epipelagic zone...; material: water... | reverse complement strand
AACGCGTCGAGGAGCCTTGCGGATCTAGATCAAGCAGGGCTGGCTTGCCACCGCCCGCCGCAAGGGTGGCAGCGAGGTTAATGGCAATCGTGGTTTTGCCGGAGCCGCCTTTACTGTTTACAACAACGATTTTTTTCATGTCGCGAGTTCACCTCGCCAGACACCGAAATGCAAGCCCCGCGCACCACTCTGCGCTTCGCTGTGACACCTCTCACAAATAATGCACAAGCTTACTTTTCCGCTATCGCTCGCAGCAAACCACGCAAGATTTGCACCTCAGTTTCATCCAGCTGTTGTCGCATGAACAAGCGTCGTAGCCGAGTCAGGGTATTGCCAGGCTTATCTGCATCTACAAATCCGGTCTTGACTGCCAATGCTTCGAAATGAGCGAGCAGACCGTCGAGTTGCTGACCCGTCGCGGGTTCTTTGTCCCAGATCCGACTGCCTCGTCCTGCCAGCGCGGAGTCTTCTTGCTTGGTATCGCCAGCAATCTGAATTGCCGTCTTCTCTAGGTGCTGAAAAATCTCATAGCAAATGACTTGCACTGCCATGGCGAGATTTAGAGATCCGTAAACCTTGGAGGAAGGAATTTGCAGATGGGTATGACAGCGCTGGAGTTCTTCATTGGTTAGACCACTGTCTTCGCGACCAAACAGTATGGCGATTTCGGCTTCAGGTGCTTGCTCAGTGAGTACCGGGCCGAGATCTCTGGCGAGCACCGCAGGCCACGGTATTGCCCGCGCTCGCGTGCTTGTACCCACCACGTAGTGGCAGCCTGCGACGGCGGTCGAGACATCTGCTACTACCTGGGCGCTATCGAGCACATCCATGGCTCCGGCGGCACGCCAATCGGCCTGCGGGTCGGGAAAGCGTGCTGGATTGACCAGCACCAAGCGCTCCAATCCCATGGTCTTCATTGCCCGGGCAGAACCGCCGATGTTGCCTGGGTGACTGGGTTCGACCAGCACAATGCGCAGGCGTTGAAAAAGACTGTTCAATTCACTCATTTCCTCAGGGGATTAATAGACACGCTGCGCACTGCTTGGTCCCGCGTGCCATCATTGCTCGTTCATTGGCCGTTCATTGCTCGTTCAGGGCTCGTTCATCGCTTGGCTTAACGCACAAGTGTCTTTAGCATGCGCTGCCTCTTCGACAGGACACACCACTATGCAACCCATGGCCAACATCGCGCTGCGCGCGGCACGCAAAGCCGCCGACTATTTGGCCAGAAGCATGGATCGCCCAGATCAATTTGAGATCCAAGAGAAACGCCACAATGACTTTGTCTCGAACATCGACCGCACCGCGGAAGAGATTATTATCGAACAAATCCGCGAAACCTACCCAAACCACCGAATTTTGGCGGAGGAATCCGGCGAGCAAAGCGGCGATTCCGAATTTACTTGGGTTATCGACCCCCTCGACGGCACGCTGAATTTTTTGCAGGGCATTCCCCACTTCGCCGTATCCATTGGCGTCATGAAGGGCTTGCACCACGAACATGGGGTGATTGTCGATCCGGTGCGCGGCGAGGAATTTGTTGCCAGCCGCGGCAGCGGCGCGCAGCTCAATGGCAAACGCATGCGCGTCACCACCCGCGCAAAGCTGGAAGATTGCGTGCTTGGCACGGGCATACCTCCAGGCAGCATGTCGCGTCTTGAGGACTATACGAGATCGCTGCAAACCCTAACCGGCACCTGCCGAGGCATTCGCCGTGCCGGTAGCGCGGCATTGGACCTTGCCTATGTGGCGGCCGGGCGCATGGACGGCTTCTGGGAGATGGGTTTAAGCAAATGGGATATCGCTGCTGGCATAGTGCTGGTTCGAGAAGCTGGAGGGTTTATCAGCGATTTATCTGGCGGCGAGAAGTTTTGGGAGACCGGTGACATCGTTGCCGCCAATCCAAAATGCTTTAAGAGCTTTATTCAGACACTTAAAGCCTAGTCCATTACCTATTACCTATTACCTCTTATCTAGGGGAAACTGCCGTCCTCATTGCCATCCTGCTCAGGCTCGGGCACGAGCAGGTCTTCCCGCGATATGTTCATCACCAGCAACACATTGGCCGCGACGTAGATCGATGAGTAGGTACCGATCACCACGCCGATCGATAGCGCTGTCGCAAACCCGCGTATGACTTCGCCGCCGGCAAACAGCAGAGCCAGCAACACGAACAATGTGGTCAATGATGTGACCAAGGTGCGGCCCAGGGTCTGATTCAGGGCTTCGTTGATGATCTCGACCGGACTGCCGCGGCGAGCACGACGGAAGTTCTCGCGTATTCTGTCGCTGACCACGATGGTGTCGTTTAGCGAGTAGCCAATGACAGCAAGCAGTGCGGCCAGCACGGTCAGGTCGAAAGTCCACCCGAAGATAGAAAAACACCCCAGTACGATGATGACGTCGTGGGCTAGGGCCACCACGGCGCCGACAGAAAACTGCTTGGTGAATCGGAACAAGATATAAAGCATGACCACCAGCAACGCGGTAAGTAGCGCTAGGCCACCATCTTCAGCGAGTTCATCGCCTACCGCCGGGCCAACGTAGTTGGACTGCTGCAGAACGATGCCCGGATACTGGGTGGCTAGGGCGACGAATATCTCATCGCCCAATCCGACCTGGCCGGCGATCCCAAGCTCTTCTTGGGGCGGTACGCGAATCAGCAGATCTTCATCTGAACCGAACGTTTGTACGGTGCCATTGGTAAAACCAGCTTCCACTAGGTAGCCCCGCACCGTTTGCGGGTCTACCTTCTCAGCCAGCTTTACCTCTACCAATGAACCGCCGGTAAAATCCAAGCCGAGGTTCAAGCCCTGCAAGGCTAATGAACCCAGCGCGGCGGCAAGCACAATGGCGGATAGCACCATGGCAATCAGGCGTTTGCCCATGAAATCGATCTGAAAAGTCCTTGCTTGGGAATCGCTCATATCTTGATCGACTCCAACTTGCGACCGCCGTAAATCAAATTCACCAAGGCCCGCGTGACCAAGATGGCGGTAAACATTGAGGTTACGATGCCTACCGCTAGAGTGACAGCGAAGCCGCGTACCGGTCCGCTGCCAATCGAAAGTAAGATGATGGCAACGAAAAAGGTCGTGACGTTAGCATCGGTAATGGTCAGCAGTGCCCTATCAAAACCAGCCTGTATGGCCATTTGCGGTGGATGATTCTTCAGCTCTTCACGAATGCGCGAGAAGATCAGCACATTGGCATCAACCGCCATACCTACGGTCAAAACAATACCGGCGATGCCCGGCAACGTCAGCGTGGCGCCCAGTATCGACATGATGGCGACCAATAGCGTTAGGTTTGCCGTCAGCGCGACGTTGGCCGCCAGACCAAAACCTCGGTAATAAAAAATCATAAAGGCCAGCACGAGGGCGAAACCAATTGCCACGGACTGCCAGCCGCGCCGAATGTTCTCATCACCCAGCTGGGCACCCACCGTGCGCTCCTCGACGATGTACATAGGCGCAGCCAAGGCACCCGCGCGCAACAGCAAGGCCAAGTCTTGAGCTTCGCGCAGGCCTAAACCCGTGATGCGAAAACTGAAGCCGAGGGCGGCCTGAATCGTCGCCACGCTAATCAGTCGTCGCTCCTCAACGGTGTAATACTCTTCTATGGTTTCACCGTCGCGCACTAGCTGTCGCACCCTAGGCTTTTGCTCGATAAAAAGAATCGCCATGGAGCGGCCAATATTGTCCTTAGTCGAGGCGTGCATTTTTCGACCGCCTTCGTTATCCAGTTCAATACTCACCTGAGGCTGGCTGGTCTCGGGATCGTAAGACTGCTGCGCGTCTTGCACATTGTTACCGGTCACAATGTTGCGACGCATGATGTCCTGCATGCGCCCTTCGTATTCATAGGTTTCTATCTGCGACTTACGTGCGCGCGGCAGAGCCTCAAGGCGGAACTCTAGGTTGGCAAACTTATTAAGTATCTCCTTGGCCCGGGCACTGTCCTGAATGCCAGGTAGATCCACCACGATTCGGGAGCGTCCTAGACGCTGAACTTGGGGTTCCGAAACGCCCAACTCGTTGACGCGATTGCGCAAGCTGGTGAGGTTCTGGCTGATGGCCCGATCTTCTAAAGCCCTTATTTTGTCTTCGGTGAGCGTAAACCTGAGAATGAAATCCCCAGCAACCTCTCGTTCTTGCACGAGAAAGTCTTGGTAGTCGACCAAGGCGGTTTTGGCTTCTTCACGGGTTTCATCATCACGAAAGCCGATACTGATGGTTTGGCCATCTATCCAGTTGCGGCTCGGTAGGAAACGAATACGCCCGTCAATCAGAGTATCACGCATGCCTTCCGCGCTGTTATCCACCACCCCCGCGATGTAATCCTCCATATTGACCTGCAGTAGGAAGTGCGCGCCGCCAAATAGATCAAGACCCAACGACATGGGTTTGCCACCAAGATCTTGCAGCCACTGTGGGGTTGTGGGGGCTTGGGCTAGGGCAACCACGTAGTCGACGGAATCCGCGTTAACGGTTTCAGCGATCAGTTCCCGGGCGCTAAGCTGAGCGCCCTCCTGGGCTAAACGCACAATCAGCGAGTTGCCATCGTCTTCCAAGCCGATAACGTCAATATCGGCTTGCGCCAGCGCCGAGGTGATTTGCGCACGGTCAGCCGCGCCAACCGCGCTATCGCCGTCTAGGGCGCGCACTTGAACTGCAGCATCGGGTTGGAACACATTGGGCGCGGCATAAATCAGACCAAGCGCGCAGACCAAGGCGATTAACGTGTACTTCCACGCTGGAAAGACGTTCATGGGTCCACGTCGAGAGGGAGCGCCAAGCAAAGTCGAGCCGGGTTCACCGGTGCCTTGCGAGTTGGTCTCATCGTTTCTCATGGAGTCCTCTATTTGCTGGTGCTGTCATCGAAACAGCCAAATGCTCGGTGTTTTGTCGGTGCTTTATCGGTGCGGTAGTGCAAAGTGTGCCGTGCGATCGCTGGTCATTTGTCAGCCGATCGCAACGCTACCAGCCTTCCTCAATCCAGCGACTTAATGGTGCCCTTTGGTAGCGTGGCGCCCACCGAGGACTTTTGAACTCGCATTTCAAGCCCATCAGCAATTTGTAGTTTGACGAACTCGTCTTCAACCTTGGTGATCTGCCCTACGATGCCGCCCGCTGTCACCACCTCGTCACCCTTGCTGAGTCCGCTCACCAGTGTGTCGTGTTCTTTACGGCGCTTGTTTTGGGGACGAATCAACAGGAAATAAAAAATGACGACGAAGCCGCCGAGCATGATGAGGTTGATCAAGCCAGTATCAGGACCGGCACCCGCTGCCTCTGCGGCTTGAGCGGTGGTTTCAAACAAGTTCATGGTCACAATTCCATTGGTTTTGTAGGGATGTCGCGAGGTTGCGAAATGTACCGGTTTCAATAGACCCACGCAATTGAGCCATCAGATCATGGTAGAAGTGCAGGTTATGGCGGGTCATCAGCATGGCGCCGAGCATTTCACCGCAGCGATCTAAGTGATGTAAGTACGCCCGAGAAAAATTTTTGCAGGTATAGCAACCGCACTTCTCATCCAGGGCGATATCGGCGTTCTTGTGCTTTGCGTTGCGAATTTTCACCACGCCAGTTGAGGTGAACAGGTACCCATTGCGGCCATTGCGGGTTGGCATGACGCAGTCGAACATATCCACGCCTCGCGCCACCGCGCGGACCAGATCTTCTGGCGTGCCCACCCCCATCAAATAGCGCGGTTTGTGCTCCGGCATTTCGGGCGTTATATGACCAAGCACGCGATTCATGTCTTCCTTGCTCTCGCCTACAGAGAGCCCGCCAATGGCATAACCGTCGAACTCAATTTGCTGAAGATTTTGCAGACTTTCGCTGCGCAAATCTTCGAACATGCCCCCCTGCACGATGCCGAACAGTTTCGAGCCTGGGTTCATGCTGTTTGCTTGCTCTTGTTCAAAGGTAGTTTTGCAGCGTGCGGCCCAGCGCATGGAAAGTTCCATAGACGCCTTGGCTTGCGCGTGTGTCGCCGGATGCGCAGTGCACTCGTCCAATACCATGACCACATCAGAACCCAGATTGCCCTGCACACGAATGGACGACTCGGGTGTTAACTCAACCTTGTCGCCATTGACCGGCGAGCGAAACACCACGCTGTGTTCGGTCATCTTGCGCAGGTCGCCCAGACTAAATACCTGAAAACCACCGCTGTCGGTCAGAATCGGGCCATGCCACTGCATGAATTCGTGCAAGCCGCCCAAGTCACGAATGCGCTCATCGCCCGGCCGCAGCATAAGATGAAAGGTATTGCCTAACAGCATTTGCGTGCCGGTATCGCGCAGATCCTGAGGCGTCATCGCCTTGACTGTGCCGTAGGTACCAACGGCTTGAAAAACCGGTGTCTGCACCTTGCCGTGGGGCAAGGTAAGTTCACCGCGTCGCGCTGCACCGTCTTTGGCTAGTAGCTCAAACATTGGATCTCTCGATAAACATGGCATCGCCATAGCTGAAAAAACGATATTGCTCAGCCACCGCAGCGCGATAGGCGGCCATGACATCTTCATAACCACCGAATGCACAAACGAGCATCATCAGCGTCGACTTGGGTAGGTGAAAATTGGTCACCAGCGCGTCTACCACCTGAAACTCGAATCCCGGCGTAATAAACAAACGCGTCGCGCCGGATCTTGCCTGCAGCGGACCGTGGGTTGCGGCGGCTTCAAGGGTTCGGATGACTGTGGTTCCCACGGCCACCACACGCCCGCCATTGGCCTTGGTCTGACGTATTTGCTCCACCACGTCGGACTGAATCTGGTAATGCTCTTCATGCATGACGTGATCTGACAGGTTTTCCTTGCGCACGGGCTGAAAAGTGCCCGCCCCTACATGCAGGGTGACATCGGCCGCGCGCACCCCCTGCTGCTGTAGCTCGGCCAAAAAGCTCTCGGAAAAGTGCAGTCCTGCCGTAGGCGCAGCAACCGCACCCGGGTGGCGCGCAAACACGGTTTGATACCGCGCCTCGTCGATCTTATCGGTCGTAGTGTCAGCCATAGTGTCTGCCATAGTCTCGCCGCAGGCTGCGTCGTCGCGCTTTATGTAGGGCGGCAGGGGCAGTTCACCGAACGCCTGCAGAAAGTCGAATACCGGCTGAGGAAACCGCAGGCGATAAAACTCACCCTGCCGACCAAGGCACTCGATAACGGCGTCATGCACCAACAATTGGCGACCGGACTTCAGCGGCTTGCTCACCCGCACTTGGCACAAAGCCTCATTGCTCGCTACCGCCGCAACGTCGGCCGAAGGCAACAAGACCTTTTCGAGCAGAATCTCCGCGCTGCCGCCAGAATCCTTAACCGCCTGCAGCCTCGCTTTGACCACGCGGGTATCGTTCAAAACCAGCAGGTCGCCGGGGTTAAGAATGTCCTGCAAATCTGCAAAAGCACCATGCAGCGATTGGCCGTCAGTCAGTTGCAGCAGACGCGACGACGTCCGCTCTTTTGCTGGGTACTGAGCGATGAGCTGCTCGGGCAGGTGATAATCAAAATCCGAAAGGTGCAATGGCTTTACCGACCATGGAAGTGCTGACTATTGTATCTGCAACCGGGCTTGTGCAGAATCGCCTGCCTCAAAACGTACCTGTTTTTTTGTCCCTGCCCGGGTGGCGAAATTGGTAGACGCAGGGGATTCAAAATCCCCCGGTGGAAACACTGTGCCGGTTCGAGTCCGGCCCCGGGTACCATTCAACGCCTTTGCCATCCCCTGCTACGCAGCACCCTATCGGCGACTTCGTCTTGATAGGGGGATTCAAAATCCCCCGGTGGAATGCTGCTGCTTAGAAAGTTTCGATCACCAGTAGTTGGCCAGTCTGTTCCTAGAAGATGACTGACTACTTACAGGAATTTATTAATAGCTTTCTATTCGATTGTCTCTTTATTGATCGGCGGTATTGTTACCGGCGGTAACAGTAGCTCAGCCTTTTGGGCTCATGACCTTACCGAGCGCACCTCCATGTTGAACGATCCGCCAACCGCCCCCTCGGCGTCGGCTTCAGGTGGCAGCGGCGACTTTTTAGCACTAAACGGTAATCACCAATGAAAACTGACATTTCAAACACCTTTGCGAAAACGCAAACGATGTTTTTTCGATTTTTGGCAGACAAGTTCTTCGCTCGTCGCTACGGCCATAGAGCGGTTGTGCTAGAGACAATTGCTGGCGTTCCCGGGATGGTTGCTGGCATGTGGATTCATTTGAAAAGCCTGCGACAAATGCGTACGGGCTACGGGCCCATGATACGAGAGCTTTTGGCAGAAGCGGAAAACGAGCGCATGCACTTAATGTTCTTCATTGAAATCGCAAGGCCCAACATCGCTGAGCGATGCCTGATATTGGCCGCTCAGGCGATTTTCTGGAACTACTACTTCGTTCTGTACGTGTGCGCTCCGAAGACTGCTCACTTGATGGTGCACTACTTTGAAGAAGAAGCCGTTAAGAGCTATTCGAGCTATTTACAACTGGTAGAAAGCGGGGCCGTGGAGAATGTGCCGGCTCCGGATCTCGCCATTCAGTATTACGATTTGCCGTCAGACGCGCGCTTAAGCGACCTCATTCGATGCGTCAGAGCTGACGAGCAGCATCATGCCATCGTCAATGCGAGGCTCGCAAAAGCACAGAAGCTCGAGAGTGTTAAAAACGTTGGCAACAGTCCCTGTCAACAAACGGACACGTCTCGGCACACCGTCAGTTCCGAGGACAAGACGGCATTAGATCGCACGGCCTCGCTCGCACAACAAAAATGAGAAACTCTCCATATCTGCAATTCAGCCCGTCAAAAGTTGGCATCAGTATAGAAATGGGCTAGGTCAGACACTACGGCTCGGGTTGAAGGGTATTACCGCCGATCTAAGGTAAAGTGCGCCGTGGAGGTTGCCGACGAGAAAGGCGAAGGCAGCAAGATACGCACAGTGAAGGGGGGAAGATGGACATATCAGGACGATGCGAGCCGGGGTTCAGTAGCGCGCGAGCAGCACTAGAAAGCAATTTAGAGCGTGGCGCGGATGTTGGCGCCAGCGTCAGCGTCACATATCAAGATGAGACCGTTGTCGATCTTTATGGTGGGCACCTTGACGAAGCCCGCAGCCAACCTTGGCAGACAGACACCATTGTCAACGTCTACTCCACGACCAAAACCATGTCGTTTTTGTGCATGCTGATGTTGGCAGACCGCGGCGAGCTAGATTTTGATGCCAACGTGGCGACCTACTGGCCGGAGTTCGCAGCCAACGGCAAGGCAGACGTCAAAGTTTGGCACCTAATGAACCATGCCGCGGGCTTATCCGGTTTGGATGAACAGGTAGGCATCGAGACCTATACCGATTGGCAAAAGATGACTACGTTGTTAGCAGCTCAGGCCCCTTGGTGGGAGCCGGGCACCGGGGTCGCCTATCATGCGGTCACTCAAGGGTTTCTGCTCGGTGAAGTACTGCGGCGTATTACCGGTCAAACCATGGGCGAGTTCTTTGCCCAAGAAATAGCCGCCAAGCTCGATGCCGACTTCTACATTGGCGTGCCGGACGACGCCCTGCCCCGAGTTGCTCATCTAATACCGCCCACTGATTCGCGCCTCGGTGCCAATGTCTTTGCGAATGGCGAGCCCAGTATTGCCGCGCGCTCCTACGCCAGCCCGCGAGTGGCCGCCGAGGACAGCTGGACGCTGGCTTGGAAAAAAGCAGAAATTCCCGCCGCCAATGGCCACGGCAACGCCAGAGCCGTCGCGAAAATTCACGCGGTGCTTGCAAACTATGGTGAGTCAAACGGCGTACGTTTGCTGTCTGAGGAAACCGCACGATCTGTCATGGTGCCGCGCATTTCTGGATTCGACAAAACCCTTGGCATGCAGGTGAGCTATGGCCTGGGCCTCGGTCTGATCCCGGCAGAAAACAATCGTCGTCGCCTATGTTTTTGGGGCGGCTGGGGTGGTTCATCGGCGATTATCGATCAAGACCGTCGAATCTCCATCTCCTATGTGATGAACAAAATGCACGGTGGGCTGACCGGTGATGAGCGCGGCTATGCTATTTCACGGGCGGTTTTTAGCAGCGTCGCAAGTTGAGGAGAACGGCACTGGAGTTCCATCACCCGCCTCCCCCCTGGCGAGAGCCATCTCTGCTGCGACTACTTCCTAGCACTCAACACTTTCCATCAAGCGGATAGCCATCAATATCGCCTGCACTGCATGCACTAGCGATCGGCAGTGGTAGGGGAATTTTTTCGGGGATTTCGTTAACTTTAGGGTTACGCGCAAAGCTGTTTTGCAAAAAAACACAAAATCAAGGAGCAAACCAATGACCATTGCCGCGATAACAATCTGGGAAGGGACACTGAAAGGTATTGAGATGTTGGTCGAGGGATCAAAGCTATCGGCGCCTATCCATAAGGAGATGGGCGCTAAGAACCCTCGACTATGGCGAACGTCTGTTGGCCCAGAAGTTCACCAAGCGATTTACGAAATGCATTTTGACTCGCACGAAGCATACGGCAGATTTACCGATAAAATGATGTCGTCTGACTGGTGGGCTGGAACATCCGAATGGATGCAAACGAACCACGGTGAGATAAAGAATATGGGCACAACAGTCTTGTATGACGCCTTGGCCGATTAGTCGTACAGGTAGTGCTTTGTCTGCCAGCAGCGGGTCTACGCCTCATCTGCAGCCTTCGAAACGGGATTCATAAACAGTCTTAGGAAGCAGGGGGAGCATGGCTGCTCCCCCTTAGGTACTGAGAGTAAGAAAATATTCCCTACTGTAGGGGGTGCTTTCAGTTGTTCCCAAATACCATAAGGTCAACATAGATCGCGCGGTTTTCGATAGTTCTGATGTCTTTAACATCACTCAAGAACGTGGCGAGCGCTTCTGGCGCGTCTGGATTTGGAGTGAGCAAGTCTTCCATGCTGTTCGCGGAGATCGTCACGACGTGGGTCGTTGCGTCTTGCCCATTACCGTTCGTGGCAAACAGGTTCGTCGCTCCACGATCGCTAGCAGAGGCGCCAGTAAAGGCTTGCCATGCAGCAACGTACGCAGCTGGATCTGAAACCGCTACGCTCGTTGCTGAGGTATAGCGGCCTGGCGCGGGAACAATGTCAGCATTGCCAGACGTGATTCCTGTTCCAATGAACATGGCTTCGGAAGTTAGCGTCGCGGCGGCACTCATTTTCGCGAGGAACGCCTGCATTTCCTTTGTTCCATTATTCATCGCATTCGTCTCATCGATTTGAGCCAGCGAGTCATAAACAACTGCTATCGAATGCGTTGAAGGGTCGGTGCCGTTAGCTACGTGCTGACGCAGAATCGCCGTTGCTGGATTCTTTTTCCCAACCGGGGAATTCCAATAATCGGTTAGCGCACCTACGACAGCACCAGGATCGGTGACGTTGAAGCTATAAACAAAACCGACAATGTTGCCGTCGGAGGTATGGTCATCGGCGTGCAAGTTCCCGCCAAGTAAAGCCAGAGCACAGGCTGTGAAGAAAGCAGTTATTTTTTTCATTGTTGTTTCCCTGAAATTGTTTTTATTGTGTTCGCATCACGGTGCATGCGGCCCACGCATTGCGAGCGCGACCACGCTAAAACACCTTCCAAACAGGATCAATGCTTTCAATATCCCAAGGCCTTGGGTTTAACGCGGCCGGGCGAGCGATTGGCCTGCACCAGTGCTTGCGCTAAAACCGCTGAATCGTAGGTTTTCTGGGCATTGCTGTGCGCCTAACGATGGACAGTTCATCTATCCCTACGAAGTGGCAAGCTCTCTCGCTGACTGCTGAGTAGCTCGCCTACGCATCTTTGCACTTCGATCTTTGTGTCATTGCGCGGCCGCAGTTTTTCTTTGCTTGATCTTCTTCAACCTGCTGCTGCGATTCGCTCGTCACACTGGTGCAGCCGCTGCAGGCCAAAAGCAAAGCCAACAAGATCCATGTAACTTTCATTGCTGCTCACCGTCTTCGGAGCTTTTCTTGCTGCGAAAAAAAAGTGGCGGAAGAACAAAGAGCAGTGGCAGAAAAAAGACCCCGGCATTGCTGCTGATTTTGAACACCAGATAGCAGCAGTAAAGTACCAGTACGGTTATGAGAAGGTTACGAGCTAGCAGCATTGCAAAAGCCTAACAAAATACTCGCTCAGAGAATGCCCGAAGAGCCCCAAGCGTTGCAAAAAACTAGAGAATTGGAGCACAAAGTACTCAGTGCGTTGGCGAGCTGAGATGAGATGAGATGAGATGAGATAGCATCGGGTGGCCGGTCACGGCGTAGCGCAACAATAAGAGCACAGGACAACCATGCAGCCTAAATCCATCGATTTTTATTTCGACTACATCTCTCCCTTCGCCCATTTTGCTTGGCGTAACGTCACCTCGCTGGCGAAGCGACACGATTGCCAGATTCACGCCCATCCGGTGGTTTTCGGCAAGTTGCTGGACAAATGGGGGCAGTTAGGGCCCGCAGAGATCACGCCCAAACGAAAGTGGCTGCACCAGTATTGTCTTCGATATGCCGCATTGAACGGGTTTGCATACAACCCGCCCAAGTTCCATCCGTTCAATCCGCTCGCCGCTCTACGAATGTCGCTTAAAGAGGTGAGCGGCGATAATCAGCATCAGGTCATCGACGCAATATTCGAAGGAGGCTGGTGTCGAGGTGAGGACATTGGGGATCTGCCCACCCTCGTTTCTCTCCTTGAAGAACGCGCCATCGATGGCAACTACTTCAGTCAGCAGATTGCCGAACCCAATGTAAAACAGTTACTGGTGGATGAAACCAACATGGCAATCGACCTGGGTGTTTTTGGCGTGCCCTGCATGATTGTTGATGATCTTTTGTTCTGGGGTAACGATCAAATGGAGCATATTGAGTTAGTCCTAGCGGGCAAGGATCCGCTAGATAAGGACAAGCTCGACGTATTGGAAAGGCCCAGGGGCATTGATCGCAAAACCTTCCTTAAGCTGGACTAGGTATCGGCCAACAAGCAGGCCTTCACCGCGAGTATTCCTCGGTCTTTGCGATCCAGAGCGATGCAGCGAGCGTCGCCGCATCGCCGCATTGCTTGGCAGCGACGTGATTAGCCGCGCGTTTGCTCAACCATCCAGAGCTCACGGCCGTCGCAGGCAACGATGGTTTGGTAGCGAGCAAACAGTGCTCCCGTTTCCTCGCCACCGAAGAACTCTTGCATGGACTGTCCCATGGATTCCAGATTGGGGAATGCCGTTGCGACAACGACGTCTGCTGCATCGAGTTCGCTAACGAAATATGGGGTCCACAGCCAAGAGCGGAAGTTAGGGTTTTCCATCTTGTCTGACAGCACGTTGAAGTCTTTGTACCAAGCGCGCAGGTCTTCAATGGACTTGTCGTCCTGATATTTGCAAACCCAAAGCTCAACGGGTGCCTCGCTGGACGACATGCTGTCGCCATGGTCATCTGCGAGCGCAGGGGCGGCTACTAGGGCCATGAGTAAGGTGATGAGTAGTTTCATTGTGTTTCTCGTTTTTCTCTTCTTATGTTTTCTTATGTTATGCCGTTGGCGCAGATCGTGGCGCTAAGCGTCTGACCGCGTCCGCTACTGGCGAGCGTAGCTTTTGAGGATGACATTTTGCGAGGTGTTCTTGACGTCACGCATGCGTCCAACATCCTGATTGAACTCCATGAACACTGGGTGCGCGGTTAAGCGCCGGGTTATCGCATTCAGCTCGGGGATGGACCGCGCACCCATCCAAACCCAATGCGTGAATCGGTCTCTGCCAAAGCGAACGCCGCCTAGGCCATAGGAGCGTAGCTCCACATCTCTGGAGATCTTCATCATCATCTTTGCGTAGGCGGCTGCATAGCGCGGCTGATTTTGTGGTTCCACCACAATGTCTATCTTTGAGAAGACCGTATCCTCGGTCCAATTGCTCTCGTCAATCGGCGCTGTCCCCATGTACTGGCTGATCGGCACGGTTCCCGATGCAGCGAGACTTTGCAGGAATGCCACGGCGTCAGGACAAGAGCGCATCAGTTGCGTTGCTTTCTCTTGATCTTCAGAGGTCTGAAAAGTGTTGATGATGAAGTGGGTTGACGGACTAGAGCCGTTAAACACCTCTTGCAGCAGCGCTACGTCTGCAGGGTACTGCTTGCCACAGTCAGAAGCCCAAAAAGTGTCCATGGCGCTGACCAATGCAGCCGGATCAGCGACTTGAAGATGGTAAAAGGCGTAGAAAGGTCCGCCATCGTGATCGTCTGCGATCGCAGAGTTGAGGGAGAACAACATCGCTGTAGCAGCGACAAAAGCAATCAAGTTCTTCATGACTTTTCCTTTTGCTTGAAAAATTGTATTTGAGTCGAGTAAGGCACACGCTCGCTCTGAGCCTTTATTTCATAGCAACACCCCGCTTTCAACCATGTCGCAAAAACATCACCCCTTATCGTCGAGCTCTGCGGCGGTGGCCCCCTTTAGCTTGGCAAGCACACCGATCAAAACGCACCAGAAGGTCGTCCACAGTACGTAGATCGCAACATCCTCTACTGGGTTATGCACCTGTAGTAAAAACGTCACCCGCGCCAACACCCAGCACAACCAGAAGGTCACTAGGCGAGGGATCTGCGCCAGACCTAAAAAGAACCAGGCAAACACCCCGGTCACGGCAAGGGCTAGAAGCTGCGCCATGGGTACGGTGACGTACCAGAAGATATCGCCAGTGAGATCGACGCTCATTGGCATGGCGGGCACTAACACCGAGATGAACATGATGTCTTCCAGCACGCCGTTAATCAGGCCCGCAGCAACGATGGCGAGCCAACTTAGAATGACTTTAGCCTTTGTCATATCCCCTCATATGGCGCCGGGCGCCGCTAATCACTGGGCACCGAGGATATCGCGCACTTGCGATAACACGGTCTGCCAATCGGCTCGGGTTCGATAACCTTCTTCTGCCCATTTGGCCAATATTTCGCCTTCTGGCGAGATCAGCACGACACCCGGATGCGGGATACCGTAAGCAAAGGTGCCCTCGCCATATTCTTCGTTGCGAATACCCCACGCGTCGACGATGGCACCATCGTTGTCGCCCAACAGGGGATAGCTAATACCCCACTTATCATGAAACGTTTTGATGGTCTCGACGTCGTCATAAGTCATGCCACCGACGCCCACACCAATGGCTTCGAATTTTTTCTGGATGTCACTCAGTTTCACGAACTGACGCATGCAGAATGGTCACCAATCGACGCTGCGATTAAATACAAATAACAGACCTTTGGGCCCTTTCAGGTCTGCAAAACCTTGGGTGCTGCCATTTTGATCATCGCCCTGCAGCATTGGGGCAGCAGAGCCGACGCTCGGCCCCCAAGCCTCGGCATAGGCCGAGTCGGCGTTCGCGTTGAAAGTCGCGGCGGTGAATAAGCCCGCGCACAGAAGAGAAATGAGTTTCGTCACAGAGGATTTAGCCTGCATTACCGCCCCTTTTGTTTTCTGGTTGCAGAGCAAACTAGCAAACTTCTCAACCGGGAGAAAGCCGCGTTGTCAGCCGCGTTGTTAAAAAAGGTGCTTGGGCCGTCACACTTCGAGAAGACCCCTTTATCAATAGGTGTTTTAACCTCGGTAGGCTTCGATCATGGCGATGCGCTCGTCGGTCTGCGGGTGCGTATTCAAGTACTTAAAGATCGCTGGCATGCCGCTACTGCCTTCGGCTTGATCGCCATACCAATCTTCAAGCTTCTGCATGATGTTGCGAAAGTGAATCGGGTCAATGCCAGCTTCGGTCATGGCGTTTAGCGCATAGCGATCGGCCTCTGTTTCAAACTCTCTCGAGTAGGCTAAATCCACGAGCACGGCTGGCGCTGTGACTAACAGATCAGAGCTGGCGACATCACCGGTGAGAAGAAACAGAAAAATCGTCACTACTGAGCCTTGTAAGGTACGACGCAGCAAATGCCGATGCTCCACGTGGCCCAACTCGTGATAGGCAATGGCGATCAACTCCTCATCGTGATTGGCCAACTCGATGAGTTCATCGGTAAACACGATACTGCCGTCAGGTAGCGCCAACGCATTGGGCACCCACTGACGAAAATGCAGGGTTACCGGCCCTTTCAACACATGCGGTGCGAGCACTGCGCGAATCCTCGCCTGCTCGCTTTCATCCAGTTCGCTGGGCTCTAGATAGGTCGCATCCAGCACGTCTAGAGTGTGGCTTCCTGTGCGACTCACCAGTTCGTCGGGCAAGCTGTAGGCAAGCGCCGTAGCGCCATTGGGCACGCCATAAACCACCACCCAGAAGACAAATGCCACGGTAAAAACCGTGGCGCCTGCGATCAACCCCAAATGACTTTCAAGCCGGTGGAGTAGTGAGGAGGCCGTACCCGAAACGGCAAAGAGCGCGTCGATCCCGTCGTTGTCATCGCTCTCGAATTGCGCAACAGGTTCCGACCCTGTCGCGTCGCCAAGGATGATGCTGCGCGGCGTGTTGCCCAGACGCGACGTTACCGTGACTTGCGCTAAGGCGAGGCGCCGAAGGATCTTATTCTTGGCATCACGAACCTCAACCCAGTCACGCAGCAAGTGCAGGGTCGCGGGCACCAACTTTGATGATTGGCCGTCGGAGTACTTACCTTCAATCATGACGAAACCCGGCCGTTAAATGGCACCGACATCGAAATCGAATACCTCGCCAAGTTCTTCACCCAGCGCACCGACCTGTTCTTTCTCCGCTGCGGCAAATTCTTCGAGAGATCCAGCGGCTATGAATTGAGTGTGGTCTGCTCGGTACTTAGCCATACGCACCTTGGCGAACGGCAAAAACAGCCCAAGGGTGATAACCGTAAGGATGACGTTCACAACAAACACTTTCAGATAACCCGGCACCTCAAGATTGGCCGCTAACTCATGTGCCTGAAGCGAGGTTGAGTTGTAGTAAACGTTCGTCAGCATGACTGTCAGATAAACCCCGGCCAGAACATAACCTGAAAGAGCAATGATCGGGCTGAGGGCACTTCCTACTCCGGTGCCCAGTAAGGTTAGTCCAACGGTTAAAAAAAACGTTGCGATCAGCACGCCAAGAAAAATCAGGACAATACGCCCGTAATCCCAAGTCTCGGCGTCAAAATCAAAGGCCGCGGTGCCGTAGCTGCTGTTTCGAACAATAAACTCACTACTTTTGAGTATGGCGTAGGGATACAGAATTCCTGCAGTCAGCATGCCCAATATCGGCCAAACCAAGAGCGCCATCACCGCCTCGCCGTAGGAGGCATCAAAGCGAAA
>ERZ802827.726-NODE-726-length-17257-cov-18.7458_pt1 | contig 17257 bp, 10 predicted proteins | sample MGYA00345652_ERZ802827 | MGnify/ENA primary metagenome ERZ802827 (study PRJEB30503, sample SAMEA104212372) | marine metagenome | biome: Westerlies Biome; feature: [SRF] surface water layer (ENVO:00010504) within the epipelagic zone...; material: water... | reverse complement strand
ATTCTGCCAGTAATTCCGATTCTGCCAGTAATTCCGATTCTGCCAGTAATTCCGATTCTGCCGGGGGCCGCCATATGCATTTCCGGCAGCTGCGCCATGATGTGGCGCGCCTTGAAGGCTGTCTTGATTCGCCGCGCCTGTCATTGGGGGTTGCTTCGCTGGATTCGGCACTTGCGGGTGGTCTGGCGCTGGGACGGGTTCATATGCTGTGTGGTCGCCCGGGACATGACGGGGCGCTGACCGGATTTGCGGCGGCGCTGGTTCGCCGTCTGGCCGTGCGCTGCGACGGGCCGGTCGTCTGGTGTCCGGCGGCGGCGATGGGTGGATCGGGAATGCTGTATGCGGCCGGGCTGGCGGCGCTGGGAATCGATCCCGGGCGGTTGCTGATTGTTGATGCGCCTGGCCCGACACGCCGCCTTGCCGCGCTTGAGGATATTCTTCGCACCGAAGGGCTGGCTGCGGTGGTTGTTGAATATGACGGTCTGAGCCAGTCTTCCGATTACTGGATGCGGCTGGCCCGGCGGGCGCAGCTTGCTGCCGAAGCCAGTGGCACAACTGGTCTGCTGTTGGGCTGGCCAGTGGCAGCCAGCGGTTTTGAGAGCCAGTGGCATATATCCCCGGGTCGTCAGCAGCAGGCAGTTGCACGATCGCCAGCCGCCCCCTGGCACCCGGTCTGGGATATCCATATCACACATGCCCGTGGTGGGCGGCCCTGCCATACGGGTGTGCTGTGGGACAGTTTTGCCGACCGCTTTCAGGCCTGTACGCTTGCCGGCAGGGCTGACCAGCAGATCGATAGACCCGCAATGTTGCCATTTACCGCACGTCAGGAAGGTAATGCCGCCGGTCTGCCCCGTCATGTGGTGCGCCCACGCCGCCAGACGACGCCGTCAGGCCGCGCATTGTCTGCGGCTGGTGTGGCGTCTGTGGGCCCGGCACGCGCCACCATCGCCCGATAGCCGGTCATGACACGGCTGATCATCCATGCCTGGTTTCCGCATCTGGCTGCCGAACGTGTGCGCCGGACCAGCGATGTCTCGCCCATGCACCCACTTGTGCTGACACGTGCTGTGCATGGGGCCGAACTGGTCGATTCTGTCTGTGTGCTGGCGCGTCGGTTGGGGTTGCGCGGCGGTATGCGGCTGGCCGATGCCCGTGCGTTGCGTCCTGATCTGTTGTCACACCCGGCAGATGATGCGGCTGACCGGCAGGATCTGCAGCATCTGGCCATGTGGGCAAGACGGTATTGTCCGCTGACCGCCCCGGCCCCGGCCGGAATTACCGGTGGCGGTGCCAGCATCGCACATGACGGCAACGGTATCTGGCTGGATGTGGCTGGTGCAACGCATCTGCATGGTGGCATTCGCCCGCTTCTGGCCGATATGGCGCGCCGTCTGCGCCGTGCCGGTCTGACAGTCAGGCTGGCAGTGGCCCCGACATGTGGTTCTGCATGGGGGTTGGCACGCTATGCACCTGCTGCACAGCGTTATGGCTGCAGCCGCCACAGCGCATCATCATCACGCCAGCTGTCAGCCATGCTGGCCGGATTGCCGTTGGCAGCGCTGCGTCTTGACGGCACGGTCTGTACAGCGATGGCGGCATCGGGCCTGCGTCATGTGGGCGATCTTCTGGGTATGGCGCGCGCGCCGCTGGCATCGCGGTTCGGGCAGGTGGTTACACACCAGCTGGATGCGGCGCTGGGGCATGTGAATGAAAGTTTCACACCGCTGATGCCGGCGCGTCCGCGTGTGGCGATGCGCCAGTTTGCCGAACCGGTTGCCGCGCCTGAGGACATTCAGGCCATTGCCAGCGGACTGGCTGGCGAGATGGTTGATATCCTGCAGCAACAGGGGCTGGCCACGCGCCGTTTGCAGCTTGGCTGGCAGCGTGTTGACAATATGGTGATGGGACGGGATGTGCATTTTTCGCGCCCCAGCCGTGACAGCGGTGCCTTTTGTCGTCTGCTGGTATCAGCGGCAGAGACAATCGATCCCGAATTTGGTCTGGAGCGGATGTGGCTGGAAGCGCATGACTGCAGCCCGCAGGCCCCTGTGGCGGCGCGGTTTGATGAAGGCATTTCGGCAAGTGAAACCTATGCCAGTCTGGTTGACCGGCTGGTGGCGCGCCTTGGTTATGGTGCGGTGCTGCATATGCGGGCGCGTAACTGCTGGCAGCCCGAGGCGGCGCAATATGCTGCCTATGCCGATATGGAAACGGCCGGCTTTCATGATGACATGAATACAACGCCGCACTGCCTGACAGCCGCACCGCGCCCGATCAGGTTGCTTGGTGTGCCGCAGAAACTGGCTGTTGTCGCGCTTTTACCGGATCATCCGCCTGCCCGCTTCGTGTGGCAGAAACGCACCCACAAGGTGATCCGGGCAAGTGGACCTGAGCGCATTGCCCCGCAATGGTGGAGCGCCGCTGCCGGCACCAGGACACGTGACTATTTCCGTCTTCAGGACGAGGATGGTGCCCGTTTCTGGGTATATCGTGAGGGTCTGCCAGAGCGCAGTGAAGAGCCTGACTGGTTTCTGCACGGCTTTTTTGCGTGATGGGTGGCACCGCATCAGATACCGGAGGGCAGGGCAGACTGCCCCCGGCGCAGACTCCCGGCCACGGGTCTGATCAGGGGTCTGGCCAGGGGTCTGGCCAACCTTCAGCGCTGCTTGGCTGTTACAGCAATTTCACTTTTCTTGCTGGTGCGTCGCATCCGGCCGAGATGGTTGAGACGGCAGCTGCCCTTGGCTGGCAGGCGATTGGTGTGGCAGATGTGAATTCGCTGGCTGGCATCGTGCGGGCGCACAGTGCGGCGCGTGATGCCGGCATCCGGCTTGTTGTCGGCTCCCGTCTGCGCCCGGTCGATGGTCCCGACGTCATCGCGCATCCGGTTGATCGTGCTGGCTATGAGGCCCTGTCGGTTCTGCTGAGCGAGGCCAATATGCGGGGCAGCAAGGCGGCACCGGTTCTGTATCTTGCCGATCTGGCCCGTCTGACAGCTGGCACCATGCTGCTGGTAATGCCGCCGCGCCATCCCGACGCTGCGCATGCAACACAGCTTGGCCGAATCCGCGACATGACGGCTGCGCGGGTTTTTGCCGGGGCGGTGCTGTATCGTGATGGCGGTGATGAGGCGCGTCTGGCCATGCTTGCCGATATGGCGAAATCACAGCAATTGCCGCTGACCGCAGCCGGTGATGCGCTGTATCACAGTCCCACCCGCCGCCCGCTTGCCGATGTGCTGGCCTGCATCCGTGAGGGGCAGCGCCTTGACAGTGCGGGAGCCCTGTTATCACGCAATGCCGAACGACAGGTGCTGGCACCGGATGAGATGGCGCGGCGGTGGCGGCACTGGCCAGATGCGCTGGCAAACGCCGATGCGTTGGCCGCAGCCTGTCATTTTGCGATGGATGATCTGTCCTATGAATACCCGGCCGAGGTGGCACCGGGCGGGCGGAATGCCATGGATGAACTCGAATACCAGACATGGAATGGTGCGCGAGAACGATACCCTGACGGCATTCCGGAAAAGGTCGAGAGCTATCTGCAGCGCGAATTGCTGCTGATCGCAAAGTTGAAATTCGCACCCTATTTTCTGACTGTCTTCGATATTGTCCGTTTTGCGCGCAGCCGCGGGATATTGTGTCAGGGGCGTGGCTCGGCAGCGAATTCAGCGGTTTGCTATTGCCTTGGCATCACCTCAGTTGATCCGGACCGCTCACAACCCCTGTTTGAGCGGTTTATCAGCGAGGCACGCGGCGAGCCGCCCGACATCGATGTCGATTTCGAGCATGAACGCCGTGAAGAGGTAATCCAGCATATCTATGCCAAATATGGCCGCACCCGGGCCGGGTTGACGGCGGCGGTGATCACCTATCGTTCACGCAGTGCCCTGCGTGAGGTGGCCAAGGTGTTTGGGCTGAGCAGCGATGTGCAGGCGGCGCTGTCGGGGCAGACATGGGGGCGCGAGGGCGGCGGGCCAGATGATGCGGCGTTGCGCGCAGTCGGAATTGACCCTGTTGATCGCCGCATTGCGCTGGTCCGCCGGCTGGTCACTGACATCAGCCGGTTTCCGCGGCATCTGTCGCAGCATGTTGGCGGCTTTGTGATCACCCGCGGGCGGCTGGATCATCTGTGCCCGATCAGCCCGGCTGCGATGGAAGGGCGCACGGTCATTGAATGGGACAAGGATGATCTGGATGCGCTTGGCCTGCTCAAGGTCGATGTGCTGGCGCTTGGCATGCTGAGTTGTATCCGCCGCGCTTTTGGTCTGCTGGTGCAGCATTATAAACGCCCGCTGACACTGGCATCGGTGCCGCCTGAGGATACCGCAACCTATGACATGCTGTGCGCTGGCAAGTCGGTTGGTGTTTTTCAGGTGGAATCACGCGCGCAGATGGCTATGTTGCCGCGTCTGCAACCACGCTGTTTTCATGATCTGGTTGTGCAGGTGGCGATCGTGCGGCCGGGGCCGATTCAGGGCGACATGGTGCATCCTTATCTGCGTCGTCGCGCTGGTCTGGAAAAGGTCAGCTATCCGTCAGATGCGTTGCGCAATGTGTTGGACCGTACGCTGGGCGTGCCGCTGTTTCAGGAACAGGCGATGCAGATCGCCATTGTCGGGGCCGGTTTTACGGGCAGCGAAGCGGACCAGCTGCGCCGTGCCATGGCGACGTTCAAGAAACATGGCGATGTCAGCAAGTTTCACGACAAGATGATCCGCGGGATGGTGGCACGCGGCTATGATGCGGATTTTGCCGAGCGATGTTTTCGCCAGATTGAGGGGTTTGGCACCTATGGGTTTCCGGAATCGCATGCCGCCAGCTTTGCACTGCTGGTCTATGTGTCGGCCTGGATCAAATGTCATTATCCCGATGTGTTCATCTGCGCCCTGCTGAATGCCCAGCCAATGGGCTTTTATTCATCCTCGCAGCTTGTCGCCGAGGCAAAGCGCAGCGGAATAACTGTGCGCCCGACCGATGTGATGTATTCCGATTGGGACAGCACGCTGGAGGCTGATCCGGCGAACCGCGACGGGCGACATGCGCTGCGGCTGGGGTTGCGGCTGGTCAAGGGACTGTCAGAGACAGAAGGCACGCGCATTGCCGCCAGCCGTGCTGATACCAGCTATGCCGAAACAGGGGCTGCATATACCAGTCCTGCCGATATCATGCGGCGGGCCGATGTGTCAGCAAAAGCGCTGGAGGCGATTGCCCGTGCCGACGGGTTCAACAGTTTAGGGCTGAACCGGCGCAAGGCGCTGTGGGAAGTGCGGGCGCTGGCCCGTCAACGCTGGCACGAACTGCCGCTGTTTGCACATGCAACGCGCCGCCATGATGATCTGGCGGGAGACGAGCCGGCTGTTACATTGCCAGCGGCGCGAGCCGGCGAGGAGGTGGCCGCTGATTACCGCAGTCTTGGCCTGTCATTGAAGGCGCATCCGGTGACATTGCTGGCGGAGCCACTGGCGGCGGCTGGCTGGAAGACCAGTGCAGCTGCCTTTGATGCGCGCGATGGACAACGCTTGCGGCTGGCTGGTCTTGTTACCATGCGTCAGCGCCCCGGTACCGCCAAAGGAACGGTGTTTCTGACGCTGGAGGACGGGCTGCAATCGCTGAATGTAATCATCTGGCCGAAACTGACCGAAACCTATCGTGATGCCATGCTGCAATCACAGATTCTGGGGGTGGTCGGGCGTATCCAGCGGGAAAAGGCGGTGCTGCATTTTATTGCCGATGCGCTGTTCAATCTGAACGGTTTCCTGGGGCATCTGGATGCTGAATCTGGCCGCGACCACCGCACCACCCGCATGCGAAGCCGCGACTTCAGGTAAGGCTGGTCAGCTGCCCCCGGCTGTGTGTAGGCTGCACTGAAACAGCGGAGGAGACAAAGGTATGGACAGGCCAATTGCCGGTACCGAGGGACAGAGCTTTGATGGTGGCTGCCATTGCGGTGCCATCCGTTTTCGCGCCGGAGGCCCGTTGCGCGAAGTGTTTCTGTGTCACTGCAGTGATTGTCTGAAGCTTTCCGGCACAAGCTGGGGCGCAAGTGCGGCCTATGAGGATCATTTCCACTATCTGACAGAGGCACGGCCGCGCTGGTACCGCAGTTCACAAGGCGCAGAGCGAGGTTTTTGTGCCGATTGCGGGGCGCAGATGTTTTATCGGCGTGATGGCCGGGACATGATCAGCATCGCCCCCGGTGCCTTTGATGAAGGCGAGATGCTGTATGTTGGCGGCCAGATTTTCCGCCATTCACATCCGGCATGGGGGCCGGTGGCGCCGGCAGATATTCTGGACCTCGATACGCCAGATCATGCCAACAGGGGCCAATGAAAGATGCCAGATGACCGATAGCGCGATGACCGGTAAAAAGCTGGCCATTCAAAAGACCGCGACCCAACGCCCGCCTCTGGCATTGATTGGGCTGCCGCAGGACAATAATTCCACGTTTCTGACGGGTCCGCGGCTGGCACCGCCGCTGATCCGCGCCGCCATGACATCGCCGTCAGCCAATATGTTTGCCGAGACAGGTACAGACCTTGGCCACGACATCAATGCTGATGGCGGCATGACCGGTCTGTGGCAGGATGCTGGCGATCTGGCGTTGCGCGGTCTTTCGGGCAAGCCTGCCTTTGATGCAATTCATGATGGTATTGCTGACCGGCTGGCAGACGGGCAGGCGGTGATCAGCCTTGGTGGCGATCATTCTGTGACCTGGCCGGCGGTGATGGCGCACGCCGCGCAACATCAGGGGCTGACCATCCTGCATCTGGATGCGCATCCGGATCTTTATGATGACATGGAGGGTAATCCGTTCAGCCACGCCTCGCCCTTTGCGCGGATTATGGAAGATGGCGGCGCGGCGCGCCTGATCCAGATGGGTGTGCGGACGCTGAACGCGCATCAACGGGCACAGGTGGAAAGATTCAGTGTCGATTGTCATGAGATGAGGCATGCCGCTGATATCACCGAGATCAGCATCGACGGACCGGTCTATTTGAGCATTGATCTGGATGTGCTGGACCCGGCATTTGCCCCCGGGGTTTCGCACCATGAACCGGGCGGCATGTCGGTGCGCGATGTGCTGCACATCATCCAGAATTTTGGCACGCATTCCGGTGCGCGAATGGTTGGCGGTGACCTTGTCGAGTTGAATCCCGAACGCGATGTGAACGGGGTCACGGCGATGGTGGCTGCCAAGATCGTCAAGGAGATGATGGCGCGATGCCTTGATGACATTTCTGGCGGCTAGCCTGTTTCGGCGATGGCCACACAGGGCCGTCCTTCCGAAAACAGGACTGCGCAGGCGCTGCGTGCCTGCGTTTCATCAAGATTGTGAAAGCGGACCCGCCATAACGGAATGTTGCCCCGCGTAACCATGGTCAGCCGCGCCGGGATCGTGCCAAGCACATCGCGTGCGGCACGGCGTGCCTGCGCTGCTGCCTTGTGCGCATTTACCCGACGGGCAAAGCTGCCGACCTGAACGCTCCAGCTTGTTGGCAGTTCTGTCAGCTGCCCATCAGCATCATCTACCGGTGTGCCGCCGTCGAGATAGGCGGCCTCACCAGCCAGTGCCACATCGATGCTGGCGCTGCTGGTGGTGCGCGGCGGCGGTGCCACGGGCAGGCTTTTTGGCGCGGCAATCGGCGTTGGCAACGATTTCGGGATCACACGGATGCGCGATCCGGCGGATGCAAGCTGGGTCTGGATGTCAGCCGGCTTTGCACGTTTGAAGGATTTATCAAGGATTTGGACCATATGGGCATCACGGGTTCTGCCTGTGCGACCGCCAAAGACGGCCCCGACAAGCCGCACACCATGACGTTCAACCGTGGCAAGCAGATTGAAACCGGAAGCGTTGATATAGCCGGTCTTGATCCCGTCAGTGCCCTGATAGCTGCTGAGCAGCTTGTTATGGTTGCCGAACCTCTTGCCCTTCCAGCGAAAGGACTTTGTGGAAAAGAAACCAAAATATTGCGGAAAATCACGCCGGATGGCGATGCCGAGACGCGCCATATCGCGCGCTGTTGTTTTCTGCTGGCTGTGCGGCAGGCCGGAGGCATTGCGAAAGGTTGTGCGCGACATGCCAAGCGCCCGCGCCTTGCGCGTCATTCGTTTGCCAAAATCCCGTTCGGTGCCGGAAAGATGTTCGGCAACCACGGTGGCTACATCATTTGCCGATTTGGTAATCAGGGCGTAGATGGCGTCCCGCACGGCGACGCTTTGCCCCGGCTGCAGATACAGTTTGGATGGCGAGCGCCCGGCAGCCGTCTTTGAGACGCGCATTCTGGTATCCATGGTAAGGCGCCGTGCCTCCAGCTCCTCAAACAGCAGATATAGCGTCATAATCTTGGTCAGGGATGCGGGATAGCGCGCCTGGTCGGCGTTGCGGGCGAACAGCACCTTGCCGCTATGCTCTTCAATGACGATGGCAGCATATTTGGCGGCCATTGCCGGCGTGGCCTGAACCATCGCGAATCCCAACAGAAGAAGCGACAGGATCAAGATCCGAATTGATGACAGCGGGTGCATGGATAAGAATGGGCGAACGGATGAAAGCGGGTGAACAAAAATAATATGCGGGGCAGGGTCCGGGGATTCGTGCCGAAGAGCAGGGACAAACATATCCAATACCGTCCTTGAGCGACGCGGCATCAACCAGCCTCCAGAAGAAAAAAACACGATCTTCGAACTCGTAGGCATCATAGAGAGATTAACATCTCATTCAACAGGCAGCGGACGTAAAGCGCACAGCATTGACACTACAAGCAATAAACATGCCCGGACGCCGTGAACGGATCAAAGCAGCCGGTTTCCCGATTGCCGCGGAGAGCATCGACGGCGCTGGCGAATTGCCGCAGGGCGATATTTTTTACCAGCCTCCCTTTTTGCGCCCAGCCGAAATGCCAATATCTAAAGCCGTACCGCAAAAGGTTGTCGCAGTTCCTGCGAAACTGGTGCCGGTAGTGTTGCGTTCAGGGGTTATTTCTTGAACAATATCGTGGGTTAACTATTTGGTTTTCATGTGTCTGGGAATAGATGAAGCGCCATGACTGACAAGAAAACAGATGACGGCAATGGCCAGTCGCAGGTTGTCCTAGAGACGCGCCCGCGCACCAAGAAGCCGTCAATGTATAAGGTCATCATGCTGAATGATGACTACACGCCGATGGAGTTTGTTGTTTATGTGCTGCAGCGTTTCTTCAGCATGTCGAGCGATCAGGCCACAGCCATCATGCTGAATGTGCATCAGCGCGGTGTCGGCGTGTGCGGTGTCTATAGTTATGAAGTAGCCGAGGCAAAAGCCACTCAGGTCATGGATTATGCACGGCAAAATGAACACCCGTTGCAGTTGCAAATCGAAAAGGACTGATCAGTATGTTATCACGCGAACTTGAAGAGACGCTGCGCCGGGCAATGAGCAACGCTACTGACCGGAATCACGAATTTGCAACGCTTGAGCATCTGCTGCTGGCACTGACCGAAGACAGTGATGCGCTGGAGGTGTTTTCTGCCTGCAAGGTGGATATTGATGAACTCCGCGCCCGTCTTATCGATTATATCGCGAGTGAGCTTGCCTCGATCGTCAACCCGAACAATGGCGCCGATGTACAGCCGACAGCCAGTTTTCAGCGGGTTATCCAGCGATCAATCATCCATACCCAGTCCTCGGGGCGTGAGGTTGCGACCGGCGCCAATGTGCTTGTCGGTATTTTCTCCGAACGTGAATCGCACGCGGTCTGGTTCCTGAAGTCATTGAACATGACCCGTCTCGATGCCGTGACCTATATCAGCCATGGTGCCGAAAACGGCGGCGGGCGCAGCTCCGAAGAGACGGAAACAACCGAAATTGAGGGCGGCGAAGGGTCTGATCCGCTTAGCCAGTATGCAGTTGATCTGATTGCCAAGGCGGCGGCTGGGCGTATTGACCCGCTGATTGGCCGCGACCGCGAGGTTGATCGCACGGTGCAGGTGTTGTGCCGCCGCACCAAAAACAACCCGCTATATGTTGGTGACCCGGGCGTTGGCAAAACGGCCATCGCCGAGGGCCTGGCATTGCGCATTCACAATGGCGAAGTGCCGGATGTGCTGTCGACAGCTGTAATTTATGCATTGGATATGGGCCAGCTTCTGGCGGGAACGCGCTATCGCGGCGACTTCGAGGAACGTCTGAAAGCGGTGGTGAAAGCGGTTCAGGACGATGACAACGCCATTCTGTTCATCGACGAAATTCACACGGTGATTGGCGCTGGTGCTACATCAGGCGGCGCGATGGATGCGTCCAACCTTTTGAAGCCGGCCTTGCAGGAAGGCACTTTGCGCTGCATCGGGTCTACCACCTACAAGGAATATCGGGGCTATTTCGAAAAGGATCGCGCGTTGGTGCGCCGGTTCCAGAAAATCGATGTGAACGAGCCGACAATCGCTGACACAATCAAGATTCTCGCCGGTCTGAAGCCGCGCTACGAGGCGCATCACAAGGTACGGTTCACCAGTGCGGCGCTGAAAACAGCGGTGGATCTGTCAGCGCGCTATATCAATGATCGCAAGCTGCCTGACAAGGCGATTGACGTGATTGACGAGGCGGCGGCAGCGCAGAATCTGCTGCCGCCATCGCGCCGCAAAGTGACGATTGGCCAGAAAGAGGTGGAAGCCACCATCGCGACCATGGCCCGCATCCCGCCAAAACATGTCAGCCGCGATGACAAGGTGGCGCTCGCCTCGCTGGAAGATGATCTGAAACGTCTGGTCTTTGGCCAGGATGCAGCGATCACAGCGCTGTCATCCGCCATCAAGCTGTCGCGCGCCGGGCTTCGTGAGCCTGAAAAGCCGGTTGGCAACTATCTGTTCTCTGGCCCCACCGGGGTTGGCAAGACCGAAGTTGCGCGGCAATTGGCCGAGGCGCTTGGCATCAAGCTGATGCGCTTTGACATGTCGGAATATATGGAACGACACACGGTTTCGCGGCTGATTGGCGCGCCTCCGGGCTATGTCGGGTTTGATCAGGGCGGGCTGCTGACCGATGCTGTCGACCAGACACCGCATGCGGTGTTGCTGCTTGACGAAATTGAAAAGGCGCATCCCGATCTGTTCAACATCCTTCTTCAGGTGATGGACCATGGCAAGTTGACCGACAATAACGGCAAGATTGTCGATTTCCGGAATGTCATTCTGATCATGACCACGAATGCCGGTGCACAGGAACTCTCGAAGAAGGCCATCGGCTTTAACCGCGAGAACCGTGATGGTGCGGATGCCGAGGCGATCGAGAAAATGTTCACGCCGGAATTCCGTAATCGGCTGGATGCGATCATTCCGTTCGCGCCACTTGGCACCGATGTGATCCGTCTTGTTGTCGACAAGTTCGTCATGCAGCTTGATGCACAGCTTGCCGAGCGCAATGTCGAGATCGAGCTTTCGGATGCGGCGCGCAACTGGCTTGCCGAGCGTGGTTATGACCGCAATTACGGCGCCCGCCCGCTTGCAAGGGTTGTTCAGGAGCACATCAAGAAGCCGCTTGCCGACATGCTGTTGTTTGGCGAGTTGACGGGCGGCGGCCTTGCTCTTGTCGATGTCGAGGATGGCAAGCTGGTGGTCAAGGGGCAGGCACCTGCGCCGCGCGCCCTGCCGGGAAAGCGAACCGCCTTGCCAGCCCCCGAAGAAGGGTGAGCGAAGACCATTCTGTCTTGATTTCGGGTGGTCTCTGAACGAAGGGCCGCCCGAAGCGCAGATATTTCACGCAGATATGTCACCGGTCAGCGCCGGATGGGGTTCAGCCCTTTTTGAACGGGCTGGCCGCCAGCGTGATGTGGTTCTTCTCTTCATCGATGCCGCGTCGCTCGGCTTCCAGGAAGCGCTCAATCGCGGCACGAAAGCCGTCATGCGCCACCCAGTGGGCTGACCAGGTGGTGGATGGCATATAGCCGCGCTGCACCTTGTGAAAGCCCTGTGCGCCAGCTTCGACCTGTGATAATCCACGTTCGATGGCAAATTCGATGGCCTGATAATAGCAGGCCTCGAAATGCAGACAGGGTATATCGAGATCAGCCCCCCAATTGCGGCCGAACAGGGCATCACTGCCGATGAAATTCAGCGCCCCGCCGATGATCGCGCCGTCATATTCCGCCATCACAAGCAGCATCTTGTCAGCCATATTGGCCCGCAGCTCATGAAAAACCTCGTGCGTCAGATAGGCACCGCCCCATTTGCGATCGATGGTCGACATGTAAAAGCGATAGAAATCATCGATATGGCTGGCAGTGATGTCATCGCCGGTCAGGCGCAGCAGACGCACCCCGGCATCGGCGACGGTGCGCCGTTCCTTGCGAATATTCTTGCGCTTGCGTGATGACAGCGCGGCAAGAAAATCATCAAAAGTCTGGTACCCGTCATTCTGCCAGTGAAACTGCATGGACGAGCGAATCATCCAGCCCTGTTCAGCCAGCGCGGCGGTGTCGCTTTCGGGCAGGAAATTGATATGCGCCGACGACAAATCGAACTGATCCAGATATTGAACAAGCCCGTCAGCCAGCGCATGCCGCAGCATCCTGGCGCGTTCGGCTGGCACGTCGCCAATCAGAAAGCGGGGACCAGTGGCCGGGGTAAACGGCACAGCGGACAGCATCTTTGGATAGTAGCTGCCGCCAGCCTGCATAAAGGCGTTTGCCCAGCTGTGGTCAAAGATATATTCGCCATAAGAATGATGCTTGAGATAATGCGGCATGGCGCCGACAAGACGCCCGCCCGCATCGCGCAACACAAGATGCGTCGGGTCCCAGCCGCTGTCCCCGCCGGTAGCACCGCCAGCTTCCATAGCGGCCAGAAACGCATGGCTGACAAACGGGTTTGCCCTGCCGGCGACAGCATCCCACTCGGCTGCCGGAACGGTGTCTATTGACGTCGCAAGATCAAGGGTAAGGCTGTCACCATCCATCTATCTGAAATGGCGTAAACCAGCCGCTCCCGCAAGGGGCCCGAGCCAATTTAGGCGGCGGTGCGACAACAAATGCAGCCGCTAGCCGTCGATTTCAAAGACGCCGTCAATCTCGACAAGGCATCCCAGCGGCAGCGCATTGGTGCCGACGGCAAACCGGGCATGGCGCCCGGCATCGCCAAATGCCTCAACCATCAGATCTGACGCGCCATTCACAACGGGTGGCTGGCTGTTGAAGTCATCGGTAGACGCCACAAACGCGCCCAGCTTCACAACGCGGGTCACACGGTCAAGATCACCATCGCAAGCCACTTTCAGATTGGCGATCAGGTTGATGGCGCAGATGCGTGCCTGCGCATAACCATCTTCGATAGTGGCATTATCACCAAGTCGTCCGGTCTGTGTCAGCTTGCCATCGACAAATGGCACCTGGCCAGAAATGAAGACAAGGTTTCCGGTCTTCACGAAGGGGACATAGTTGGCCGCAGGGGCAGGGGCATCGGGAAGGGTGATTCCCATCTCGTTGAGGCGTTGTTCGACGTTGCTCATGTTATTCACCGGTGTTGCGTGCAGGGGCTGTTATTGATAGCCGTCAGGGGTCGCTGTTTTGGGCAGCTGTTCTGATGGATTACAACGCAGACGGTTGCACAGCGCTGACAACACAGCAAGCCATTTAACCCCATAAAAAAGCCCCGTGCCGAAGCACGGGGCCAGTCTGCAGGGACTCTGCAGGAGAGATCAGCTGCAACCTGTGGTACTGCCGCAGGTGTTGCATTTCAGGCAGGTGCCGTTGCGAACCAGCGTAAAGTTCTGACACTCTGGACAGGCTTCACCCTCATACCCTTGCATGCGCGCCTGTTGAACCCGCTCGGCGATGACTGTATCGCCAGACGGTGTAATGGCATTGGTGGTGATAACGTTTGACGTTTCAGCCATTGGTGCCGGATCGGCGTTGCGCATAACAGGGGCCGCCTCTTCCACGGCTTGTGCTGCACCGCCGTTCGAATAGACGACAAGGCCCTGCTTGTTGCGGATAAAGCCGCGGCTGGTGACCTTGTTGACCAGTTCCGATTGACCTTCACCGCTACCCGTCGTGGTCACATCCAGATCATCCTTGTCGACATGACCAAGATCATGGCGGTCAAGATACGAGATCGCCAGTTCCCTGAAGGTATAGTCGAGGATCGAGGTTGACATTTTGATCGCATCATTGCCGGTGACGATGCCCTGCGGCTCGAAACGGGTGAAGGTATAAGCCTCGACGAATTCCTCAAGCGGCACGCCATATTGCAGACCGATCGACACAGCGATGGCGAAATTGTTCATCAGCGACCGGAAGGCAGCGCCTTCCTTGTGCATGTCGATAAACACCTCACCAATGCGGCCATCCTCGTATTCGCCTGTTCGCAGATAGACCTTGTGGCCGCCAACGGTGGCTTTCTGGGTATAACCCTTGCGCCGCTGTGGCAGTTTTTCACGCTCGACGTCGCGGACAATCCGCTCAACCACGCGTTCAATAACCTGCGGGGCTGCGGCGGCAACGGGTGTGTCCAGCGCCGCTGCCGTCTCTTCATCTTCTTCCAGATCGTCGATCAGGCCGGATGACAGAGGCTGGCTCAGCTTCGAACCATCGCGGTACAGCGCATTTGCCTTCAGGCCAAGACGCCATGACTGCATATAGGCCTCGCCGCATTCTTCAACCGTGGCGCTGTTCGGCATGTTGATGGTTTTCGAGATCGCACCCGAAATGAACGGCTGTGCCGCTGCCATCATGGTGATGTGGCTGCCAACTGACAGGAAACGCTTGCCGAGGCGACCGCAGACATTGGCGCAATCAAACACCGGCAGATGTTCGTCCTGCATGTGCGGTGCGCCTTCAAGTGTCATCGAACCACAAACATGCAGATTGGCAGCTTCAATGGCGTCTTTGTCGAAGCCAAGCGATTCAAGCATGTTGAAGTTGTAGTCGTTCAGCTGTTCGTCAGTGAAGCCGAGGACATCCTTGCAGAAGGCATCGCCAAGGGTGAAGCGGTTGAACGCGAACTTCACATCAAAGGCACTTTCCATGGCGGCTTCGACCTTTTCGATCTCGGCATCACCAAATCCCTTGTCGCGAAGCGCGCTCATCGAGATCGACTGACATTCCTTCAGGCTGCCGGCACCAACCGCATAGCGGATGACATCGTCAATCTGCGACTGCCCGTAACCAAGGTTTGCCAGTGCTTCGGGCACGACCCGGTTGATGATCTTGAAGTAGCCGCCGCCGGCCAGCTTCTTGAACTTCACCATGGCGAAGTCGGGCTCAATGCCGGTGGTGTCGCAATCCATGACAAGACCGATGGTGCCGGTCGGGGCAATAACTGTGGCCTGTGCGTTGCGGTAGCCATGTGCTTCACCCTTTTCGACAGCGCTGTCCCACGCAGCGGCAGCGGCTGCGACCAGCGCCTGATCAGGGCATGAGGCAACATCAAGCGGCACCGGAAGAATGCTCAGCCCCTTATAGCCCTTTGCCTTGCCATGCGCGGCCAGACGATGATTCTTCATCACCCGGATCATGTTCTTGGCGTTCTTGTCATATTGCGGGAACGCGCCAACCTCACTGGCAATCTCTGCCGAGGTCGCATAGGAAATACCGGTCATGATGGCCGAGATGGAACCACAAATGGCGCGGCCTTCATCGCTGTCATAGGAATGACCCTGCGCCATCAGCAGGCCGCCAATATTGGCAAAGCCGAGCCCGAGCGTACGGTATTCATAAGACAGCTGGGCAATTTCCTTTGACGGGAACTGTGCCATCAGAACTGAAATTTCCAGTGTCAGCGTCCACAAGCGGCAGGCATGTTCAAAGGCCGGAATGTTGAAGCTGCCGTCATCGTGGCGGAACTGCATCAGGTTCAGCGATGCCAGATTACAGGCGGTATCATCGAGGAACATGTATTCCGAACACGGGTTGGAGGCATTGATGCGTCCCCCTGCCGGGCAGGTGTGCCACTCGTTGATCGTGGTGTCGTACTGCAGTCCCGGATCGGCGCAGGCCCATGCGGCATAGGCAATCTTTTCCCACAGGTCAGCGGCCTTGATCCGCTTGGCGACACCGTTGTCACGGCGGCTGATCAATTCCCAGTCACCCTGGTCGAGGACGGCCTGCAAATATTCATTGCTGACACGCACCGAGTTGTTGGAGTTCTGGCCAGCGACGGTCAGATACGCTTCGGAATCCCAGTCGGTGTCATAGGTCTTGAATTCAATTTCGGTATAGCCCTGACGCGCAAACTGGATCACACGCTGGACATAGTTTTCCGGAATCATCACGTCGCGGGCCCGCATGATGGCCTTTTTCAGGGCTCGATTCTCACGCGGGTCAAACCGGTCATCACCGTCCAGACCTTCAGTCAGTTGACAGGCGGCCATCACCTCGCCCATATGCTTCTGGGCAAGCTTGGAGCCGGCAACAAGCGCCGCGACCTTCTGTTCCTCGACAACTTTCCAGTCGACATAGTTTTCGATATCCGGATGGTCGACATCAACCGTGACCATCTTGGCCGCGCGGCGTGTGGTGCCGCCTGACTTGATGGCACCGGCTGCGCGGTCGCCAATGCGCAGGAAGCTCATCAGACCGGATGACTTGCCGCCACCTGACAGGCTCTCACCTTCACCGCGGATACGGCTGAAGTTTGACCCTGTGCCTGACCCATATTTGAACAGGCGCGCCTCACGGACCCACAGATCCATGATGCCGCCTTCATTTACCAGATCGTCATTCACCGACTGGATGAAACAGGCATGTGGCTGGGGATGTTCATAGGCGCTGGCTGAACGGGTCAGTTCACCCGTCTTGTAGTCAACATAGAAATGCCCCTGGCTTGGCCCGTCAATACCGTAAGCCCAATGCATTCCGGTGTTAAACCACTGCGGTGAATTCGGTGCCGCCATCTGGGCCGCCAGCATGTAGCACATCTCGTCATGATAGGTGCGCGCGTCTTCCTCGGTTGAGAAATAGCCGCCTTTCCAGCCCCAATATGTCCATGTGCCGGCAAGACGGTTGAATACCTGCTTTGACGATGTCTCGCCAACAAAGCGATCCTCCTCAGGCAGTTTCGCCAGCGCTTTCTCGTCAGGGACAGAGCGCCAGAGCCACGACGGCACGGCGCTTTCCTCAACACGCTTCAGGACTGCAGGCACACCTGCCTTGCGGAAATATTTCTGTGCCAGGATGTCGGTTGCGACCTGCGAAAATTGCGTCGGCACCTCGACATGTTCAGCGCGGAACACAACCGTCCCGTCGGGATTTCTGATCTCGCTTGCGGCTGATCTGAATTCG
>ERZ802827.725-NODE-725-length-17268-cov-12.4207_pt1 | contig 17268 bp, 17 predicted proteins | sample MGYA00345652_ERZ802827 | MGnify/ENA primary metagenome ERZ802827 (study PRJEB30503, sample SAMEA104212372) | marine metagenome | biome: Westerlies Biome; feature: [SRF] surface water layer (ENVO:00010504) within the epipelagic zone...; material: water... | reverse complement strand
TAGAACAGCATGACCACCCCCCCGCGTCCAGCCGCTGGATCAACTGGATCAACTGCATAAACCCCGAAAAACCCGGATATAGCCGGGCACCGGCGGCGTATGCGAGACAAGGTGATCGAGAAATCTGCCGCGACCCTTACCGAACTTGAATTGCTGGAGATGATTCTGTATCCCAGCAATCCGCGCGGTGATACCAAACCCATAGCAAAGCGGCTTATGCGAGAATTGGGTTCGCTCGCCGGTGTCTTGCGTACCCCGGTGGAAACATTGCAACAGCTGGATCAGGTCGGGCCGGCAGCCATTGCCGCGATCAAGGTCACCGAAGCGGCGGCGCTTCATCTCAGCCACTCGCGCATCAAAAACCAGTCGGTATTGCGCAACTGGGTCGATGTGCAGGATTATTGTATCAATCGTCTGGCACATGAACGTCGCGAACATTTTATTATTTTATGTCTGGACAATCAAAACCGGTTAATCAGTGAAGAGACGATGTCGGTTGGCACCGTCAACCAGACCGCTGTTTACACGCGCGAAGTGTTGAACGCTGCGGTAAAGCATCAAGCGCAAGCGGTGATTTTGCTGCATAATCATCCAAGCGGTGAGGTCAAACCGTCACGCGCCGATATTGACATCACACGCGATATCGAAAAGGCGCTGGCGGTGATGGGGATTGCCCTGCATGACCATCTGATCATTGCCGATACCACATGCGTCAGCTTCAAAAGTCTTGGGCATTTGTAAGCCGCACCGCCGCGCCTGTCACCGCCTCATTTCTTTTTGATATTTTTCGACAATTTACGGGTCATCTCGCCAGCTTTACGGCTCGCCGTCAACAAGCCAGGACGCGCCGCGTTTAACGCTTTGCCAGCGGCTTCACCCGCTTTTTTCTGCACGGCAGGGTTGCGGGCGGCGGCCATCAGCGCAGTCATTAAAATACGTCGAAACAGCATATTGTGTGTCCCCTACCATATTAGCCACAAATTATTGCTAAGTTCTGGCTTTTTACCGGCCTCAATGTTACAACCTGACGTCTGTTAACGCAAAAGGTATTGTTCGTATGATTCCTCGTTATTCCCGGCCTGAGATGACCGCAATTTGGTCGGAGGAAAGCAAATTTCAGATCTGGTTTGAAATTGAGGCGCATGCTTGTGATGCGCAAGCAAAACTCGGCGTAATTCCAAGCGATGCCGCGGCCACAATCTGGCAGCGTGGTGCCTTTGATATCGAACGCATTAATGATATCGAGCGCGAAACCAAACATGATGTCATCGCCTTTTTGACGAATCTTGCTGAATATGTTGGCGAGGATGCGCGTTTTGTCCATCAGGGCATGACATCATCTGACGTTCTCGACACGACCTTATCGGTGCAGTTAAGCCGCGCCAGTGATTTGATGCTGGCCGGGCTTGATCGTTTGCTGGCCGGTCTGCGGTCACGGGCGCATGAGCATAAGCGCACCGCCACCATTGGCCGCAGCCATGGTATTCATGCTGAACCGACAACGCTTGGGCTGAAATTTGCCAGCTTTTATGCTGAATTTAGCCGCTGTCGCGAGCGGCTTGTTGCGGCCCGCCGTGAGGTGGCAACCTGTGCCATTTCTGGCGCTGTCGGGACATTTGCGCATATTGATCCATTTGTCGAAGAACATGTGGCGGAAAAAATGGGTCTCGAAATTGAACCTGTTTCGACCCAGGTGATCCCGCGCGACCGGCATGCGATGTATTTTGCCACATTGGGCGTCATCGCCAGTTCGATCGAACGGCTATCGGTTGAGATACGTCATATGCAGCGTACCGAAGTGCGTGAAGCCGAAGAATTTTTCTCGGCTGGCCAAAAAGGTTCATCGGCAATGCCGCATAAGCGCAATCCGGTATTAACCGAAAATCTGACCGGTATTGCCCGTATTGTCCGCGCCGCGGTGGTGCCGGCGCTGGAAAATGTTGCCTTGTGGCATGAACGCGATATCTCGCATTCGTCGGTAGAGCGGGTGTTTGCCCCGGATGCCACCATCGCGCTTGATTTTGCCCTGCACCGGCTGGCCGGCGTTGTTGAAAATCTGCTGGTCTACCCCGAGAACATGCAGGCCAATCTGGATCAATTGGGCGGGTTGGTGCATTCACAACAGGTGTTGCTGGCACTGACGCAAAAAGGTGTGAGCCGCGAAAATGCCTATGTCTATGTTCAGCGCAATGCGATGAAAATCTGGGCAGAAGGCGGCAGTTACCTTGATAATTTAAAAGCTGATGCAGATGTCAGCGCGCATCTCAGCGATCAGGAACTCGATTCCTTGTTCGATCTGAACCAGCATTTTCAGCATGTAGATACAATTTTCAAACGCGTTTTCGGCTGAGTCAACGACGCCTGCCACCAGCATTAGGACATCGACAAAAATGACAGACAGACAACAGCTTTATGAAGGCAAGGCCAAAGTGATTTTTGAAGGGCCTGAAGCTGGCACACTTGTGCAATATTTCAAAGATGATGCCACAGCTTTTAACGCCCAGAAAAAAGATGTGATCAGCGGCAAAGGTGTGCTGAATAATTACATCAGCGAACATATCATGACAGCGGTTGGCGATTTAGGCATACCGCATCATTTCATCACCCGCCTGAATGACCGCGAACAGCTTATCCGCAAATTAGAGATTATTCCGATTGAGGTTGTTGTCCGCAATGTCGCCGCCGGCTCTATCTGCCCGCGCCTTGGTCTGGAAGAAGGGGCGATGCTGAACAACACGCTGGTCGAATTCTGCCTGAAAGATGACAGCCTCGGTGACCCGATCATTGCGCCTGAACATATTTTCACCTTTGGCTGGGCAACGCCGGACGAGCTGGAAATCATGGTTGAGGACAGTTTGCGCATCAATGATTTTCTCACGGGCCTGTTTCTCGGCATCGGTGTCAGGCTGATTGACTTCAAACTTGAATTTGGCCGGTTTTATCATGACCCGGATGACAGCGACGATAATGTGATCATGCTGGCCGATGAAATCAGCCCGGATAACTGCCGCTTATGGGACTCGCAAACCAACGAAAAAATGGATAAAGATCGGTTTCGGCGTGATCTCGGCGGGTTGCGCGAAGCCTATCAGGAAATCGCCAGTCGCCTTGGTGTTGAAATACCGGATCTGGACAAGTAACGAGACAAACAAACCATCGAAACAACAAATTAAAAGGCAAACTGATGCAAGCCATAGTGAATATATCCCTGAAAGAAGGTGTGTTGGATCCGCAGGGGCGCGCTATCGCCAGATCGCTTGGCGATCTTGGGTTCAGCGAAGTCGGTGATGTACGTGTTGGCAAACAAATCCTGCTGGATATTGACGAGACCGACCCGGCGCGTCTGCGCCAACGTGTTGCGCGCATGTGCGAGACCTTGTTATCAAACACCGTGATTGAAGATTACACGATTGACATAGCCGACGAAACTTAACGCATCACGCAACTCTCACCACGAAGCAAATTATGACACTTTCCTCTCTGGCCTCAATTCGCGTCGCAATCACAGTGTTTCCCGGTTCAAATTGTGACCGTGATATGATGGTTGCCATTGAACAATTAACCAATCGCCGCCCAGCTTTGGTGTGGCACAAAGAAGCAAGCCTTGATCCGGTCGATCTGGTGATCGTCCCCGGCGGGTTTTCATTCGGCGATTATTTACGCTGCGGCGCCTTGGCCGGCCGTTCACCAATCATGCATGCAGTGATGGATCATGCCGCGCGCGGCGGTGCTGTTTTGGGGGTGTGCAACGGCTTTCAGGTGCTGACCGAAACCGGCATGCTGCCGGGTGTGCTGATGCGCAATGCCGGCCTTCGTTTTAGCTGTCGGATGGTACGTCTGGAAACATGCGACAGCATGCAGTCACCCTTTACCGCAGGCTTATCAGTTGGCCAGTCACTGGACATTCCGGTGGCGCATAATGAGGGCAATTATTTCGCTGACGAGGAAACGCTCGACAGGTTGCAGGATAATGGTCAGATCGCCTTTCGCTATATCAGCCATGATGCCGAGCGGCCAGCCAACCCAAATGGCGCGGCGCGTGATATTGCCGGCATTCTGTCACCTAACGGGCGGGTCATGGGGATGATGCCACATCCGGAACGTGCCGTGTCACCACTGCATAACAGCACTGACGGCGCCACCTTACTTTCAAAATCACTTGAGGCATTGATGTCATGACGCAACAAGATCAATTGATGACTTTTGATGATGCCGCCGCGATGGGTTTGTCGCGTGATGAGTGGGAGCTCATTTTAAAGCGCCTTGAGCGCACCCCAAACCAGTGTGAATTAGGCATTTTTTCAGCGATGTGGTCGGAACATTGTTCATATAAATCCTCGAAAAAATGGCTCAAAACATTGCCCGTTGACGGTCCGCAAGTGATTGAAGGGCCGGGCGAAAACGCCGGTGCTGTTGATATCGGCGATGGCCTTGCCGCGATTTTTAAAATCGAAAGCCATAATCACCCGTCATTTATCGAGCCTTATCAGGGTGCGGCGACCGGTGTTGGTGGTATTTTGCGCGATGTGTTCACCATGGGCGCGCGCCCGGTTGCCCTGCTCAACGCTTTGCGTTTTGGCGCGGCAGACCATGAAAAGACCCGGCATCTGCTCAGCGGTGTTGTCGCCGGCATTGGCGGATATGGAAATTGCATTGGCATCCCGACAGTCGGCGGCGAGGTTAATTTCGACAAATCCTATAATGGTAATATTCTGGTGAATGCGATGGCTGTTGGTCTGGCCAACAGTGACCGTATCTTCCGTTCAGCCGCCACCGGCCCCGGTAACCCGGTGATTTATGTCGGGGCAAAAACCGGCCGCGATGGCATCCATGGCGCCACCATGGCATCGACCGAATTTTCCGATGAAACCGAGAGCAAACGTCCGACCGTGCAGGTTGGCGACCCGTTTACCGGTAAATTGCTGATGGAGGCCTGTCTGGAATTGATGGCGTCAGACTCGGTGTTATCGATTCAGGATATGGGGGCTGCCGGGCTGACATCTTCTTCGGTTGAAATGGCCTCCAAAGGCGGGCTCGGCATGGAAATTGACCTTGACCTTGTGCCAGCACGCGAAGATGGCATGACCGCCTATGAATTGATGCTGTCCGAATCGCAGGAACGTATGTTAATGGTGCTCAAGCCGGATGCCACAGAGACCGCGCGGGCAATTTTTGATAAATGGGATCTGGATTTTATGCCGATTGGTCAGGTCACCGAAACCGGCCGGTTGGTATTGCTAAAAGACCGCGGCACGGCCTGTGATATCCCGCTCGCACCGCTGGTTGACGATGCGCCTGAATATGATCGCCCGCAAAACCCTGTGCCCGATCGGCCACAGCTTGCCAGCGGCGATGTCACCACCGATGATCCCATTACCGCGGTGCTGCAAGCGATGTTTGCGCATGTTGATCTGGCAAGCCGCCGTTGGGTCTATGAACAATATGACAGCGACGTGATGGCCGATACCATTGCCGGGCCGGGCGGCGATGCCGCGTTGGTCAGGGTACATGGCAGCCAGCGGGGGCTCGCGATTACCACAGATTGCACCCCGCGTTATGTCGAGGCTGATCCGCAAGCGGGTGGCGCACAGGCCGTTGCCGAGGCCTATCGCAATATTTGCGCTATTGGCGCGCGGCCACTTGCCATCACCAATAATCTGAATTTTGGCAACCCGGAAAAGCCTGAAATCATGGCGCAATTGGCGCAATCAGTTGTTGGCATGGGCAAAGCCGCGCTGCATCTCAATACACCCGTGGTATCCGGCAATGTGTCGCTCTATAACGAAACGGACGGGGTGGCGATACGCCCCTGCCCGGTGGTTGGCATGGTCGGCGTTATTGATGATGTCACAGAGGCTGTTGGCAATCAGTTTGTGGCGGCCGATCAGGATATTTTCATTCTTGGACAGGATAACAGCACAGATGATGGCTGGCTGGGCGAATCAATTTATGCCGCGCATCACGGCGTCACTGCCATTTATGCGCCGCCACCAGTTGATCTTGATGCCGAAAAGCGCACCGGCGATCTTTTGCGGCAACTGATTGCCGAAAAACTGGTCACTGCGGCGCATGATATCAGCGATGGTGGGCTTGGCGTTGCTGTTGCCGAGATGAGCTTGCATACATCCTTTGGCGCGCATATTACCCTGCCGGCTTCGGGCAATATGCATGGCTGGGCCTTTGGCGAGGATCAGGCGCGCTATGTTGTGACAACGCCCGACGCCGAATCGCTGATTGCGGCCGCCAAAAGCGCGGCTATTCCCATTGCCAGAATTGGCACTGTTACCGCACAAGCAGAATTGCAATTTGGTGATCATGACACCATATCTGTTAAGACACTCAGATCACTGTCTGAGGGATGCCTGCCGGCATTGATGGCCGGATAACAACCGCGCATTGGCGCGACATGATACAAAGGACAGACCAATGGCGATGCAAGCCAGCGAAATTGAAGCTCTGATCAAAGCCGCATTTCCCGACGCTGTGGTGACCATCGAAGATTTGCGGGGTGACGGTGATCACTATGCCTGCCGCGTGGTGTCATCTGCCTTTGCTGGCAAAAACCGTGTGCAGCAGCACCAAATGGTTTATAAAGCCCTTGGTGGCCGCATGGGCGGCGAGTTGCATGCACTGGCACTCCAGACGTCTGCCCCGGCATAACCTGTTAACGAAATTTTTTGCACATCGCTGTAATGAGGAGCCAAATTATGTTGGACGATGCCCTGAAGACCCGTATTGATAATGAAATTGCCAGTGAGACTGTGGTGCTGTTCATGAAAGGCACACCGGTGTTTCCACAATGTGGTTTTTCCGCTGCTGTTGTTGGCGTGTTATCGCATCTTGGTGTCAAGTTTCGTGGCATCAATGTGCTTGAAGACGACACTATTCGCGAGGGCATTAAGGCCTATTCAGACTGGCCAACCATCCCGCAGCTTTATGTAAAAGGCGAATTTGTCGGCGGCTGTGACATCATTCGTGAAATGTATGAATCAGGCGAGCTAACCGAAATGTTCCAAACCCACGGTGTTGACGCGCGGCCAAGCTAGACCGGCTAAATCACTCATCACCGGCGCCCTCGGCCGCATCAACGATGTTGCTGGCGATAAAGGCACGTTCGGCCACCACCTCGGCGACACGCACCCGGTACCATTCATAAAACTCCTGTCGGCCCAGCGCCTGGGCCGCCAGATGCTCGGCTTGCTGGCGCCAATTGGCAATGGCGTCACGATCGACCCAGTATGACACGGTAATGCCGATACCATCATCGCCGCGCACCGACTCAACACCCAAAAACCCCGGCTGGCGTCTTGCCAGCAAGACCATGCGATCTGCCGTTATATCATAAATATCATCACCACTCAGGCTGCGTTGAGCGGTAAAAATCACCGCAAAATAGCGCTCTGGCCATCCATTATTATTAAGGCTTTGATCCGTTACCATTGTCTTGCCAATCCTCTATAAAAACGGGTTTTTCAACCAAACACGCCAAAGGCCGTTCTTCACGTTTCAGTTGATCTCAGCAAATCCAAAAGTTTTTATTAAGGTTAATATTTTTCGAGCATCACCTGCTTTTTGTAAAGCTGACAGGCATTTGCATGATGGCGATATGATCGGATATGTAAAGAAACCGGGCGATGCGGCACGCACCCCCCGGTTTAACATCTTTATAAATCAATTCAGGCGGTGCCTGACCGACTTAACGTGAATAATATTCGACAACCAAATTTGGTTCCATTTGCACCGGGTATGGCACCTCGTCCAAAGATGGCACCCGCACAAATTTGGCGCTGAATTTATTGTGATCAGCCTCGATATATTCAGGCACATCACGCTCAACCGAGGCAATCGCATCAAGCACTGCCGGAATGGTTTTGGTCTTTTCTTTCAATGAGATTTCATCGCCGGGCTTGAGCAATACCGATGCAATGTTACACCGCTTGCCATTCAACAACACATGGCCATGGTTAATCGTCTGACGCGCCGAAAACACGGTTGGTACCAGTTTCGCGCGATACAGCACCGCATCAAGCCGGCATTCCAGAATACCCACAAGATTTTGCCCGGTGTCACCCTTGCGGCGCACAGCCTCGGCGTAATATTTCTTAAATTGCTTTTCACCAATATTGCCGTAATAGCCTTTCAGCTTTTGCTTAGCCATCAGCTGCACACCAAAGTCGGTTGGCTTTTTGCGGCGCTGGCCATGCTGGCCGGGGCCATATTCACGGGCATTTACAGGTGATTTTGGACGACCCCACAGATTCACACCAAGGCGGCGGTCAATTTTATGTTTCGCGGCGTGCCGCTTATGATCAGATTTTGCCATGTGCTGGCTCCTTTTTGTTGTTGTCCCGGTAGGGTCAATTTACCGCTAATCTGGCAAAAAGGCCGGTATCACACCCCGCTGGTGCAATCCACGTTCCCGAGAATGGGCGGAAATTAGGCAGATATGGTGGATTTGTCAATAACCGATATAGTGCTGGCAGCCACAGTGGCGCCGCCTTGCCCCAAACCGGCGCAGCTATGTTTTGCGGTTGCGTGTCAGCGCCTGTAAAATACCGTGCAGTGTGCTGATTTCCTGTTTGCTGGGTGCCGCCCGGTTGAACAAGGCGCGGATATTGCGTTTCACCGTTGCGACCATATCAGGCGCGGTGAAAAACCCGCCCTCATCAAGCGCCATTTCAAGACGCTTATAGAAATAATCGCGCTCGGCAACGCTGGCACGCCCGGGCCGATGAGCCGCATCGCCTGGCACCCCAGCGCTTTGCACATTTACGCTTGGCACATCAGCGCTTGGCACATCAGCGCTTTGCCCGGCCGCATATAAAACAGCCATGCGCCATTCCCATGCCATCAGCAACACCCCCTGCGCCAGATTTAACGAAGGATAGGCCGGATTCAATGATGCTGTGACCAGAATATCAGCCAAAACCACCTCGTCATTATCCAGACCAGAGGCTTCCGGCCCAAACAGTAAGGCGGCCCGATTGTGCTCATCATGCAGGTCGTCAGGCGCGGCTGACGTGTGTGCCACAATCAATTCAGCGGCGCCACGCGGGTCGAGTGACCGGATGGCAAGATCGCGCCGACGCGCCGAAGTTGCCGCCAAAAAGCTGATATCGGCGGTTGCCGCCGCCACCGTGTCAAACACCTGCGCGGTTTCAATAATGGGTTTGCCGCCAGCCGCCATTGGCAGGGCGGCGGCATTTGGCCAGCCGTCACGTGGCGCCACAAGCCGCAAATCCGACAGACCACAATTCATCATTGCCCGCGCCGCCGCACCAATATTTTCGCCCATCTGCGGGCGTGCAAGAATCACCACCGGGGGCCGGGTTTGACGGGCGTTATCCATGGCCACTCACCGGGTCGATTTCGGGCCGGCTACCTTGTCGTGCAGTAATTTCCAGATCATCCCGTCACCCAGCGCGGCAACTGACGCGTCAATGATATTGGTCGATAATCCGACTGTCCGCCATACCGTGCCATCGGGAACGCAAAATTCGATAAAAACGCGGGTGATGGCACCGGTGCCGACCTGCCCGTCAACAGCGTCCAGAATCCGCACCTTGTAATCAACAAGTTCAACATCTGCCAGCGTTGGATAGGCCGCAACAAGTGCCTTGCGCATGGCGGTATCAACAGCGTTCACCGGCCCATTGCCGACTGCCGCTTCATGAAAGGAATTATCGCCGACAAAAATGGTCGCTGTGGCTTCGGATTCAACCACCAATTCACCACGGGCATTAAACCGACGTTCATCCATCACCCGAAACCGGCCAATGCGAAAATAATCAGGCACATCATCAAGCATACGCCGCGCCAGCAATTCAAAACTGGCTTCAGCCGAATCAAACGCCCAGCCCTCAAATTCCTTTTCTTTGACAACGCTGATCAATGTATCGATGCGCTCGTCCTTGGCATCAATCTCGATGCCCAGCATCGCAAAACGTGCCAGCATATTTGACCGGCCGGCCTGATCTGAAACGAGATATTGCCGTTCATTGCCAACTTTTTCCGGCGGCACATGTTCATAGGTACGCGGGTCTTTTTGCGCTGCCGACGCATGCAGCCCGCCCTTATGCGCAAATGCCGCGGCGCCAACATAGGGCGCTTGCGCGTTTGGTGTGCGGCCCAACCGTTCGTCAAGCAACCGCGACAAACCCATCAGCTTTGGTAAATTTGCTTCGGCAACTGACGTCACATAATCCGATTTCAGCACCAAGGTCGGGATCAGGCTGATCAGATCCGCATTGCCGCATCGTTCACCAATGCCATTGATGGTGCCTTGCACCTGCCTTGCACCTGCCGCAATCGCCGCCAGTGAATTGGCCACAGCAACGCCGGAATCATTGTGGCAATGAATGCCCAAATTCACCTCTGGCAATGTTGTTTTGACCGTTTGAACAATCTCAAAAACCGCATCCGGCAAGGTGCCGCCATTGGTATCGCACAATACCACCCAGCTGGCCCCGCCCGCATGCGCTGCCCGCACACAATCAAGCGCAAATTCCGGGTTGTTCTTGTAGCCATCAAAGAAATGTTCACAATCAAACATCGGCTCGCGGCCGCGTTGTTTGGCAGCCGCCAGCGAGTCACGGATCATTTCCAGATTTTCTTCGAGCGTCGTATTCAAGGCTGTTTTAACATGGAAATCCCATGTTTTACCGACAAGGCAGGCGCCATCAACCTCGGCATCGATCACCGCATTCAACCCCGGGTCATTCGCTGTGCTGCGACCGCCACGGCGGGTCATCCCAAAGGCAAATAACTTTGCCCTTTTCAATGCTGGCGGATTGGCAAAAAACGCATCATCAGTCGGATTAGCGCCCGGCCAGCCGCCTTCGACATAATCAATACCGATATCGTCAAGCGCATGCGCAATGGCCAGCTTATCAGCCCGCGAAAAATCGACGCCGCGGGTCTGCCCACCGTCGCGCAATGTGGTATCAAACAACCAAATTTTTTCGCCGCTCATATTTCCTGCTCCGCATCCAGATGACAGCATGGCCAGATCACAACATGGCGCGATGCGCCCCGGGGCTGTCAGGCGTGACCTTAATCCGATCAGCATGGCTGGTCTAGCAAATCCGTGATGAAAAAACTAGCTGCGCCGCCAACCCGTTCCATCCCGCCCATCTTCAAGAATGATCCCAGCCGCAGCCAGCCGATCGCGGATGGCGTCAGCAGTGGCAAAATCGCGCGCCGCACGTGCGGCATTGCGTGCCGCAATTTCTGCATCAATGGTGGCATCATCAAGCTGGATATCGTCGCTGTCACCGGCCGCCGAGCCAGCTTTCGCCCAATCATCTGCCGTATCGCGCAACAGCCCGATCAATTCTGCGCTGGATTTTAATGCGGCGGCGGCGGCCTGATCGCCCTTATTTGCCAAACGTGCCAGCTCGTGAAGCCGCGCCATTGCCGCCGGTGTATTCAGATCATCACAAAGACAGGCCATAAACGCATCATCGAGTGCCATATCGGATGGTATCGCTGTACCCGCCGCACGATACAGCCGGTCAAGGCTGTTTTGCGCATCCTGCATCGCGTTCTCTGACAAATCCAACGGCGCCCGATAATGCGCCGACAGCAAAGCCGCCCGCAGCACTTCCGGGCGGTAACGCGCGGTGGCCTCGGCGACGGTGATGATATTGCCAAGCGATTTTGACATTTTTTCGTCATTCATCGTGACAAAACCGTTATGCAGCCAATATCTGGCCATATGGCTGGTGCCATGCGCACAGCAGCTTTGCGCAATCTCGTTTTCATGATGCGGAAAAATCAGATCCAGCCCGCCAGCGTGAATATCAAACACCTCACCAAGATAGGCTTTTGCCATGGCAGAACATTCAATATGCCATCCCGGCCGGCCGCGTCCCCATGGGCTGTCCCAACCCGGCTGGCTGGTGGTGCTGGGTTTCCACAGGATAAAGTCTTCGGGTGCCCGTTTATAAGGCGCGACCTCAACCCGCGCGCCGGCGATCATATCTTCCATGCTACGCTTTGACAGCGCGCCATAATGCGGCATTGTCGACACCTGAAACAGAACATGCCCATCAGCGGCATAGGCATGACCCTTGTCAATCAACAGCGAAATCATCGCAATCATCTGGTCAATATGATGTGTGGCACGCGGCTCCACATCTGGCGGCACAGCACCCAGCGCGGCGGTATCAGCGTGAAAACTGACGATGGTATCTGCACATAATTCGTCGATCGACTGGCCGTTTGCGGCAGCACGATCATTAATCTTATCATCAACATCAGTGATATTGCGTACATAGGTCACGCGGTCATAAAGACGCCGCAGCACCCGCACCAAAACATCAAACACCACAATAGGGCGGGCATTACCAACATGGATGCGGCCATAGACAGTGGGGCCACAGGCATAGACACGGATATGTGACGGATCCAGCGGGGTGAATAATTCTTTTTGACGTGACAGTGTGTTGTAAAGCTGGATTTTGCTCATGCGGTCTCACCCTGTAGCCGCTTGATCACCCGTTCACGCCCGATAATTGCCAGCAAAGGTGCGATTTCCGGGCCAGCATCACGCCCGGTCAGGGCCAGACGAATGGGCATGAACAGCGCTTTTCCCTTTACCCCGGTCTCTGCCGCGATGGATTTTGTCCAAACTGACCAGACCTCGCTGTTCAGCTCGCCCGCCGGCAATAATGCCGCCGCCGCATTTGTGACCGTTGGCGCCTCAATCACCGGGGTTAATGGCCGGGCGCAGATATCCCACCAGACTCTGGCCTCATGCAGCGTTGCCAGATTGCCGCGTACGGCCAGCCAGAAAGCCTCATCACCGGCCACATCAATTTCGGCAAGCCGCGATTCAACAGCCGCAAAATCAAGCTCCTGAACAATCTGACTATTCAGCTTGGCAAGTTCAGCCGGATCAAATTTTGCGGTGGCGCGACCAAATTTTGCAATGTCGAAATTTTCAATCACGGATGTCAGCTGGCTTTGCGGAACAACCGGATCGGCGGTGCCAATGCGCGCCAGCAAGCTGGCAATGGCCACCGGCTCGATACCGTTCTGCCGCAACTCGCCAATCGACAGGCTGCCCAGCCGCTTTGACAATCCCTCGCCATCGGCACCAGCAAGCAGCGCCAGATGCCCCATCATCGGGGCGGTGCTGCCCAACGCCTCAAACAGCTGGATTTGCGCTGCCGAATTTGTCACATGGTCTTCACCCCTGATGATATGGGTAATCGCATGATCAATATCATCCACAACTGACGCCAGCGTGTAAATCACCCGACCATCTTCCCGCATCAAAACCGGGTCTGACAGGCTGGACATGTGATAGGCCACATCACCGCGCACCATATCGTGCCAGCGCACCTCTGCGTCATTCAGCAAAAAGCGCCAATGCGGCCGACGTCCATCCGCCTCTAATTTGGCTTTATCATCATCGGTTAATTTCAAGCCAGCACGGTCATACACCGGTGGGCGCCCGGCAGATAATTGCGCCTTGCGTTTCAGCGATAATTCATCCGGCGTTTCATAACAGGCATAGGCGCGCCCCGCCGCAACAAGCTGTGCCAGCGCCTGATCATAGCGATCAAGACGCGATGATTGCCGGTCTTCGCAATCCCAACGCATCCCCATCCAGTTCAAATCATCCCGAATGGCGGTTTCAAATTCTGTCGTTGAACGCTGTTCGTCGGTATCATCAATACGCAGCATAAAACGGCCACCAGTTTTGCGCGCGAACAGGTAATTCACCAAAGCGGTGCGTAAATTACCAACATGCAGCCGGCCGGTCGGGCTAGGCGCAAAACGGACTTTAATCGGGTTCATGCGAGCTCCATCATGATCATAAATCGCCTATAGATTAACACGAACCACGCTGGTTTGTGTGTGGATTGAACGCCGAGGTCAAAGGCAGGCGGCGGTCACGACCAAAGGCAACCGGCGTCATTTTTGGCCCCGGGGCTGCCTGAAACCGTTTATATTCGGCGCGAAATAAAAGCTGACTGGCGCGGCTGACTTCATCGCGATCAAACCCGCGCTGCACAATCGTATCAATATCCGCCATTTCCTCGCATAATGCGGCCATGATAGCGTCGAGCCGTTCATAGGGCGGCAGCGAGTCCGTATCTTTTTGATCCGGCCGTAATTCGGCTGAGGGCGGCTTGCTGATGATCCGCGGCGGAATCACCTGTCCCTCTGGCCCGGCAGCACCGCGTGGCATATTTTCGTTGCGCCAGTCGCACAGTCGAAACACATCCACTTTCCAAATATCTTTCAATGGCGCAAAACCGCCACACATATCGCCATATAATGTTGAATAACCCGCCGCATATTCCGACTTGTTGCCAGTCGCCAACACCATCGCGCCATGTTTATTAGAAATCCCCATCAGCACTAAACCGCGTAACCGTGACTGGATATTTTCTTCGGCAACACCCGCATCGGTTCCGGCAAACTGGTCAGCCAGCATATTGGTCAAAGCGTCAATGCCGGGTATAATGGATATGTCATCCAGCCGCATATGCAGGTTTTCGGCAAGCGCTGTCGCATCATCGAGACTGACCTGGCTGGTATAGGCGGATGGCATCATCACCGCATGCACCTGATCAGCACCAAGCGCATCGACCGCAAGCGCCGCCACCAATGCCGAGTCAATGCCGCCGGACAATCCCAAAACGACGCCGGGAAAGCCGTTTTTGTGAACATAATCACGCAACCCCAGCATGACCCCGCGATAGAGTGCCGCCAGATCTTCATCGGGCGGTGTAACCGGCCCGGCCAGATGCATATGCCCGGCGGTGACCGACAATTGTATCGACAGCACGGCCTCGCTAAAACTCGGCAAATGGCTGGCCAGACTGCCATCAGCATTTAACGCAAATGATGCACCGTCATAGACAAGCTCGTCCTGACCGCCAACCATATTGACATAGATCAGCGGCAGACCGGTTTCGACGGTGCGGGCAACCGCTGTTGACATACGGCGCTCGGGTTTGGTGCTGTCAAACGGCGAGGCATTGACCACCAGCAGAATATCGGCCCCGGACTCTTGCAGACATTCGGCGACATCAGCCTGCCAGATATCCTCGCAAATCGGTAAGCCGAATTTGATACCACGCAGCATCACCGGCCCCGGCAACGCCCCGGCGGTAAAATTCCGTTTATCGTCAAAAACCCCGTAATTTGGCAGATTCACCTTGTCCCGACGGGCAATGATCTGACCCGCATCAAGCACAAATACCGAATTGAAAATATGGCCATTTTCGGCATGCGGTGCACCGACAATGATCGCCGGGCCAGCATCCGATGTGATTTCTGCCAATTGCGCGATTCCGGCCGCAATTTCACCCATAAAATCATCCCGCAGCACCAGATCATCACATGGATAGCCGGACAAATACATTTCCGGCGTGACAATAACCGCCGCACCATCTTTCGCCGCTTTCGCGCGCGCCGTGACCAGCCGGTCAATATTGCCAGCCACATTGCCAAGATGCGCATTTAACTGCGCCAGCGCGATCACAAGTGATTTTGTCATAAACGCGTCAACTTTCTTATTTACGGATCAAAAATTCGCGTCCGGCTTTCACCCGCGGCTGACCATCATAGGCAACGATATCTGCCGTCGCATAGGTTTCTGACCAGACTTGTGGCAAAAATGACCCGGTGCCAATCATATTTAACGGCGCATTGGCCAGCGAAAACACCCGGCATTTATCCGGCCCAAAGCCACTCGAAGCGACAATCCTGACCTTTTCGAAACCATGCTGATCAAGCTGTTCACGCAAATGCCATACAGCCGCCGCACTGACCCCGGTGCCGAGCAATAGCCGCAGCTCATCATCGGTGCGATACCCGCGCAACGCCCCGGGCACATTGCGCTCGAGAACCGCATAGGATGATGGCGTGTCCAGCCCCTCAACATAGCGGCCGCCATGGGTGTCGATCCGCACTGACAACTGGCCAGCATCGGCAAGGTCTTTAAACCGCGTCGCCACAGCCAAAGCATCGGTGATTTCAGCACCAAAATAATCCACCAGAACAGTCAGCGGTGTGTCCGGGATGGTCTGATGAAATAATTCGGCCGCCCGCAAAGTTGACCCGGCATAGCCAATCAACGCATGTGGCATGGTACCAGCGCCCTTGTCCTTGCCGAAAAAATGCGCTGTGGCATCGGCAGCACAGCCGACAAAGCCAATTGCGCCGGTCTTGGCCTGCGCCTTTTTTGACCCTACCGACGCACCATAAGCCATCAATTCGGCCATCTCGCCGCCCGCGCAATGACGCGCATCCATCGCCAAAAACCCGACATCTGGCAGTTCAATGCACATATTGTAGGCGTTATACGCGGCGACACAGGCAGGCCCCAGCCGTTGCAGGAAAATGGTTTCAAGATCAACCAGCACCGAAAATGGCCCGGTGACATAGCAAATCGGCTCACCAGCGCCAATCCACGCGCCCTCTACATAGAGCTGTTCAATTTTTAACTCGGCCTGTCGTGCCGCTGCCATCGCGGTGATCCAGTCAATCGCCAGACGCCCGGCAAAAGTCACCGGCCGGCGCATAAATACCGCATAGGTGACCTCGCAATCGCCATGCGTCTGCACAATATGCCGCGTATGTTTGAAATAGGTATCGGTCAGGCGCGGCTGTTGATCCGGCGTTGGCCCACTGCTTGCAAATTCTGACATTTGGCTACCTTTTGCCGTTGCTGGCAACATCGCATGCTGCACCCTGGCAGCACCCAGATGCCATCAAAGATGTTACACCGCCTCGGACAAAATTGACCGTTCACCACGCCGGCGTTTCAGCAAATCAGCCAGTAAAAAGGCTAATTCCAGCGCCTGCGCACCATTGAGACGTGGATCACAATGTGTGTGATAACGGTCGCCAAGGCTGGCCTCGGTCACATCGACAACACCGCCAACACATTCAGTCACATTCTGCCCGGTCATTTCAAAATGCACGCCGCCCGGATAGGTGCCAACCTCATCATGCGCGTCAAAAAATCCGGTCACTTCGGCCATCACATCATTAACCCGGCGGGTTTTATAGCCAGAACTTGCCTTCACCGTATTGCCATGCATCGGGTCACAGCACCACACCACTTTCGCACCAGATTTCTGCACGGCTTTGAGCAATGGTGGCAGACCTGTCCGCACCTTGTCAGCGCCCATCCGCGCAATCAATGTCAGGCGACCCGCGATATTGTCCGGGTTCAGAATTTCAATCAACCGCACCAGCTCATCGGGATCAAGCGATGGCCCGCATTTCAACCCAATCGGGTTT
>ERZ802827.721-NODE-721-length-17289-cov-14.8564_pt1 | contig 17289 bp, 16 predicted proteins | sample MGYA00345652_ERZ802827 | MGnify/ENA primary metagenome ERZ802827 (study PRJEB30503, sample SAMEA104212372) | marine metagenome | biome: Westerlies Biome; feature: [SRF] surface water layer (ENVO:00010504) within the epipelagic zone...; material: water... | reverse complement strand
CCGCTGCGGGCCGCCGCGTGGCCGTGGCGTTGGTTGCGGCCAGTGTGCTGAGCGTTGCGGTGGTCGTACTGGATGCGGTGCCGGAGCTGGACGCGGCAGTAGGCGCCGGCTTCTGGTATGCGGAACTCTGCTTCACCGGCTTGTTCACCCTCGAGTACATCACGCGCGTCTGGTGCACGCATAATCGACCGGCCTATGTCCTGAGTTTTTGGGGCATTGTTGACCTGCTGGCGATTGTGCCCACCTACATCGCTTTTTTATTTCCCGAAGCGGCGCCGCTCGTGGTCATCCGGTTGTTGCGGGTGCTCAGGGTTTTCCGGGTTTTCCGACTGGTGACTCTGTTTGCCGAGCTCAATGAAATTCTCGCGGTCCTGCGCAGCACCTCCAGATCGATTTTTGTTTTCCTGGTGATGGTGATGCTGGTCGTCGTGGTCTTTGCCTGCATCATTTATGTCATCGAGGGTCCGGCGCACGGGTTCACCAGCATCCCCCTGAGTATCTACTGGGCAGTAGTCACCATCACCACCGTCGGCTACGGTGATTTAGTGCCTCAGACCGCAGCCGGCCGATTCGTGGCAAGCTTCGGCATGCTGGTGGGCTACTCCATCATCGCCGTGCCGACCGCTATCATCACGCGCAAGCTCTGGGAGCGCATCAACGACCAACGGGCGGCGCAACCGACACTGCCCTGGAACTGCCCGGTATGCGCGAAGCAGGGGCATCCTGTGGCGGCAGTGTACTGCCAGCATTGTGGCGCGGAACTCGACGTGCCCAGCGACATTCGAGAGCGAGCGCAGCGCGATGCCTGACCAACCCACGTTACTCTATGGCTATCGCAAGTACTGGGCAGAATGTCTTGGCCCGGCGCCCTGGCTGCCCATGTCGCGAATCGAGATGGAGCAATTGGGGTGGGACAGCTGCGACATCATTATCGTCTCCGGAGACGGCTACGTTGATCACCCTAGCTTCGGCATGGCAGTCATCGGACGGGTGCTTGAGGCACAGGGATTCAGGGTGGGCATGCTCGCGCAGCCCGATTGGCAATCCGCTGAACCCTTCACCGCACTCGGCCGCCCCAACCTGTTTTTCGGCGTCACCGCGGGAAACATGGACTCCATGATCAATCACTACACAGCGGACCGGAAACGCCGCAATGACGATGCCTATACCCCGGGCAACATTTCAGGTAAACGCCCCGATCGGGCCGTCACCGTCTACAGCCAGAGATTGAAGGAAGCCTATCGCGATGTACCCATCATCGCTGGCGGTATCGAGGCCAGTTTGCGCCGCATTGCGCACTACGATTACTGGAGCGACCGGGTTAAACGTTCGGTACTGCTCGACAGCCGGGCCGACCTGTTGGTGTTTGGCAACGCCGAACGCGCGATTGTCGACATTGCCCACCGCCTGGCGAACGGCGAGCAAGTCAGCGACTTAACGGACATCCGGGGCACCGCCTTTGTCACGCGGCACCCTCCTGCAAATCGCACGCTGATCGACTCGACATCAGTCGATGAACCCGGTCGGATCGAGGTCCATCCGAACCCTTATGAGGGTATGGAGCCTGAACCCTGCGCGGAGGGGCAGGATGAAGACAACAATGAGCCCGCGCCCGTCCGCCTGATGGCCAGCTCAAAACAGGACACCCACGCGATTCGGCTACCCTCAGCCGAGGCCGTCAGCGAAGACCCGGTGCTCTACGCCCACGCGTCGCGGGTATTCCACAAGGAGACCAATCCCCACAATGCGCTGCCGCTTATTCAGGCCCACGGCGACCGCGAGGTCTGGCTGAATCCACCACCGATCCCACTAGAGACCGATGAACTGGACTGGGTATTCGAACTCCCTTACCAGCGACTCCCCCACCCCAGCTATGGTGGCGCAGCGGTGCCTGCAATGGAGATGATCCAGCATTCCGTCAACATCATGCGGGGCTGCTTTGGCGGGTGTACTTTTTGCTCGATTACCGAGCACGAGGGGCGCATTATCCAAAGTCGCTCCGAAGCGTCCGTGCTGCGCGAGGTGGAACGCATTCGCGATACCAGCCCCGCCTTCACCGGCGTGATCTCTGACCTCGGCGGCCCGACCGCCAATATGTGGCGCATCGCCTGCAAGGACAAGGAAACCGAAGCGGCCTGCCGAAAGCTCAGCTGCGTATACCCCGGCATCTGCAAAAATCTGAATACTGATCACACCCCGCTGATCAATCTGTATCGCAAAGCCCGGGAAACCGAAGGCGTCAAAAAGGTATTAATCGCCTCGGGACTTCGATACGACCTGGCGGTGGAGAGCCCAGAATATGTGCGGGAGCTGGTGACCCATCATGTGGGTGGCTACCTGAAGATTGCGCCGGAACACACTGAATCGGGTCCCCTTTCCAAGATGATGAAGCCGGGGATGGGGAGCTATGACCGGTTTGCCGAGATGTTTGAGCGGTTCTCGCGCGAAGCGGGTAAAAAGCAGTACCTCATCCCCTACTTTATCGCAGCGCATCCCGGGACCACCGACGAAGACATGATGCACCTGGCGCTATGGTTAAAGCAGCACCGCTTTCGGGCTGATCAGGTACAGACTTTCTACCCTTCCCCGATGGCGACCGCTACGGCGATGTATCACACGGGAAAGAACCCCTTGCAGCGGGTGAAACGCGACAGTCAGTCGCTGGGCACTGTGAAAAAACTGAGTCAGCGACGTTTACACAAGGCCTTTCTTCGCTACCACGACCCCGACAACTGGCCACTGCTGCGCAAAGCGCTGAAACAGATGGGCCGGCGAGATCTCATCGGCAACGGCGCAATCCACCTCGTCCCCTCGCGGCAACCGCCCAAACGCCATCGTGTCGTCAAGTCCGGGAGCAGCAACTTTCGCACCCAGCACACGGGCGAGCATCGGGGCAAAGGCCGCCGCCGTTAGACAGTCGCGCCGGGTAAATTCTCGACCGAAGCCGCGATCAACTCACCAAATTGTCGAAACTCGACTCGCCGCGGTGTCTTCTTCCGCCACATGAGGCCAATCTGCCGGGTGATATTGGCTTGATCAAATCGCTTCACTGCCAGTGGCGTATTGCCGGCAATGCCCGCCTCGACCGCCATGCCCGGCAACAGCGTCACACCAATACCATTGGCCACCATCTGCACAATGGTGGCCAGGCTAGTGGCCTGATATGGCACGGAAATCTGGGAGTCTCTGAGCTTACACGCCTCCAGCGCATGGTCCCGAAGGCAGTGCCCCTCCTCTAAAAGCAGTAGTGACTCCCCTTTCAGATCAGCACTGCGCAATGGCGTCCGGCTCGCAAGTGGGTGCTCCGGCGGGCAGGCCAGCAGAAAGTCGTCCTCGAACAGCGGCATGGTCTCCACCTGCTCGGCGGGAAACGGCAAGGCAAGCAACAACACATCGAGCTCACCAGAGAGGAGCGCATCAACCAGCGGCTGACTGAGGTCCTCTCGAATGAACAGCTTGAACTCGGGATGCTGCGATCGGATCTGACCCAGCAAACCCGGTAGCAGATAAGGCGCAACGGTCGGGATGACCCCCATGCGCATCCGGCCCTGAAAAGGCACCCCTTGACCTGCACACAGGCTCACCATGTCCTCAACGCCGACCAATAAATCCCGCGCCCGCTCCACCACCTCTGAACCCAAAGAGGTCAGAAACACCCTGCGGTTGTTGCGCTCCACCAGACTCGCGCCGAGGGTCTCTTCCAGCTCGAGCACGCCAGCGCTTAGCGTGCTTTGGCTCACATGACAGGCCGCTGCAGCCTGACCAAAGTGCTGGTGCTCTGCGACCGCACAGAGGTAGCGGAGCTGTTTCAGTGTCGGTTGGCGCACAACTTACCTCCCTGCAAACCCACGGTTCAGGCCCGATTGCCCTACCCAATTGGGCTGACGATGTGGGAAAAGACGACCGGCCACCAGCCGGGCTCACCTCCCAAAACTGGTTCAGATGATAATCGGTTTTTCCGATCGATTTTTTTTATATTTCAAGTAAGCCAAAATCGGGCAACGCCGGTATATTAGGCACACGCTGATGGTAGCTGCAGTTTGAGCTGCCTCTGTAATTCGACAGGCAACACACAAGGAGTAAGTCATGGAACTGAAAGGCAGTGCTACGGAGCAAAACCTGAAGGACGCTTTCGCAGGTGAATCTCAGGCGAATCGACGCTACCTCTACTTCGCCTCAAAGGCGGACGTCGAGGGTTACAACGACGTAGCGGCGGTCTTTCGCTCTACAGCGGAAGGCGAGACCGGGCATGCTCATGGCCATCTGGAGTATCTGGAAGAGGTCGGCGATCCCGCTACCGGGCTGCCAATGGGCGATACCAAGAAGAATCTCGAGGCGTCGATCGCCGGTGAGACTCACGAGTACACCGATATGTACCCGGGTATGGCCAAGGCCGCGCGTGACGAAGGTTTTGACGAGATCGCGGACTGGTTCGAAACACTGGCCAAGGCCGAGCGCAGCCACGCCAATCGCTTCCAGAAGGCGTTGGATAACCTCGACGGTTAATCCCAGCTCTCGCTTAAACTCAACAAGGGGAGCAATTTTGCTCCCCTTGTTTTTTCCGGCTCACGCCCCCTGTAGTTCATCCCGCTCGCCAGCCGGCTTACCAGCAACGAGGTGGATGATTTTTTCTTTAACTAAGAGCGCAACAGGTCATGAGAGAAGGCAGTATTGACGCACCCACTCGGCATCCTCTGGATTGGCAGAGCGAGGATTTTTGGGATAAAAGTTCGCTCAACGGGGAGTTGGAGCGGGTCTTTGACGTCTGTCACGGATGCCGCCGTTGCGTCAGCCTGTGCGATGCATTCCCCACCCTGTTTGATTTGATTGACGAGTCGGACACGATGGAGGTCGACGGAGTCGACACGACCGACTACGACAAGGTCGCCGAGCAGTGCTACCTCTGCGATCTGTGCTACCTCACCAAGTGCCCCTATGTGCCACCCCACGAATTCAACGTCGACTTCCCCCACCTCATGCTTCGCGCCAAGGCTCAGAAGTTCAAAAATCAGGGGGCATCACTCAGGGACCGCACATTAACGAGCACGGACAAGTTGCTCTCGACGACCTCTATCCCGCTGGTTGACGTGACCGTGAATGCGCTCAACAACACGGGCGTCTTCCGCAAGGCGCTGTCCGCCAGCCTTGATATTCACCATGAGGCGCCGCTACCCAAGCTGCATAGCAAGACCTTGCGCAAGCGCGTCAAATCCTTGCTTGAGCCTCAGAATCCGACACCGGTAGGCGACACCACCGGGAAGGTGGCGCTCTATGCGACCTGTTATGGGAACTACAACAGTCCCGAGGTGGGTGAAGATTTTGTCAAAGTGTTTCAGCACAACGGCATTCACATCGACATCGTGCCGAAGGAGCAGTGTTGCGGCATGCCGAAGCTCGAGCTGGGGGATCTGGATAGTGTGGACGCACTGAAGCGCGCCAACATACCGGTGCTGGCCAAATTGGTTGATGAGGGCTACGACCTCACGGCGCCGATCCCCTCCTGCGTGCTGATGTACAAACAGGAACTGCCCTTGATGTATCCGGATGATCCGGATGTCATTAAGGTGCAAAAGGCCTTCTTCGACCCATTTGAGTATCTATGGGCGCGACACAAGGGCGACGCCCTGAAAACCGAATTCACCAAAGCGCTGGGGAGCGTGGCGTACCAGGTCGCCTGCCACCAGCGAGTGCAGAATATTGGCTTGAAAACGAGGGACGTGCTGAACCTCGTTAACGAAAGTGACGTCACCGCTTACGAGCGATGCTCAGGTCATGACGGCACCTATGCGGTTAAAAAAGAGACCCGAGACAAGTCGGTGAAGATTGCGCGACCCACCGTCCGCAAGGTCGACGAGCAGGCGCCTGATCGCTTTATCAGTGACTGCCCTATGGCGGGCGAGCACATCGCACACCTGTCAGCAAACGTGGACAAGGCGGAGCACCCTATGACGCTGCTGCGCGAGGCCTATGGCCTGTAATCCTCTACACTGATGGCAATTGATTGAACACACATTCGAGGAATCGAACATGACACAGTTAACGCGTGATGACCTTTGGAGCCTTGAGGAGTACGCCACCAAGCGCTCAGATTTCCGGGCCGAGGTCATGGCCCACAAGAAAAATCGGCAGCTGGCATTGGGCGAGCACGCACGGCTTTACTTCGAAGACGCCACGACCGTTCGCTACCAGATTCAGGAAATGCTTCGCATCGAGAGGGTCTTTGAAGCAGAAGGCATTGAAGAAGAACTCAGCGCCTACAACCCACTCATTCCAGACGGTCACAACTGGAAGGCGACATTCATGATCGAAATCCCTGACCCGGTACAGCGTGCGGTCAGACTGGGCGAAATGATTGGCATTGAAGATCAGGTATGGCTGCAGGTCGGCGACCTAGATCGCATCGTGCCGATTGCCGATGAGGATCTTGATCGCACCACTGCTGACAAAACCGCGTCGGTGCACTTCCTCCGCTTTGAGGTCACGCCAGAGCAGATCAACGCGCTCAAAGATGGCGCCACCTTGTACGCCGGCATTGACCACCCCAGCTACCGTATTGATCGCTATGAGGTCCCTGCTGCCATTCGGGAGTCACTCACAGCCGATCTGGTGCTGACGGAGCATTGAGGATATGCCGACGAATCACAGGGCGTTCTGGCAGACCGATGTCTAGCGTATGACACTGGTCGTTTTTGATCTCGATGGCACCTTGCTGAACAAGGGCTCAAAAATATCGACCTATACCGCCGATACGCTGGCCAAAATGCGGGCCCGCAATATCCCCTACACCGTCGCGACAGGGCGGACATTGCAGGCCGCCACTGCGCCAATCAAGGATCATCACTTCACGCTGCCGCTCATCCTCAAAAATGGCGCGATTATCTGGTCGCCGGAGGAGGCGCGTTACAGTCACCATTATTTACTGACCCGTGTGGAGGTATGGCATGTGCTGGCAGCCTTTACCCTCAATGACCTCACGCCGTTCGTTTTCTCGCTACAGCCCGGGCAGCGCCATGCGCTGTATCACGGACCACTGAAGAGCCAGAGCGAACACAAGCTGGCCGACCTGTTTGAAGCAGAGCGACAGCTGCCCCTGGCGCCCCTGACAGCGATGCCCGACGAAATCAGCGTCATTAACGTGTTCTCTCTGGGTAGCGCCGAAGCAGTCGAACGAGTCAGCGCAAGCATTGCTGATGAGCCCCACCTTGTCGCCTACTCAGGCATTGCAATTCACGAACGCGAGATGGGCGAACATGTGACCAAAGAGCCGGCCCTGCACTGGATCGACATTCACCACAGCCTCGGTAGCAAAGGCAACGGGATCAACCATCTGCGAAAAGAGCTGGAGATTGATCACGTGATTGCTTTTGGTGACGGCGACAACGATTTGAGCATGTTTGAATGCGCCAGCGAGTGCTACGCCCCGGCTAACGCTGATCCCGTGATTCTTGAAGCGGCGGACGAGATTATCGGCCACCACGATGAGGACGGCGTGGCCCGCTTTCTTCGCAAACGTTTTGAGCTCTAGACCCTAGCGCGCCTGCCTGACTTGGATCAGGCCCACACCTAGCAGAATCATGGTCAGCGCCACCAAATGCTCCCAGCCCCAGGGCTCGGCCAAGAAGAACGTTCCCGCTGTAAAAGCGACCGCGGGAATCAGGTAGTTAATCGTCGAGAGAAACCCTGGGCCTCTTTCTGTCACCACCACAAAGTAGCACCAGGTGGCGACACCCGTTGCCATCACGCCAAGGACAATGAGCACACTCGTCGCACCCGCCGTGGCATCAAAACCCGGCCCCGCCGCCTGTGCCCACAGCGCCGGCATCGCCAACAAGATGCTGCCAATGACGAGGGTGCCCACGGATAGCGCGACAGGCTCTTGAGCAGGAAGCCGCTTCGCATACACACCATTAAACGCGTAACTGATCGTCGCCAACAATGCTGCGACCTGACCGGGCCACTGGCCACTGGCGCCTGCCGAGAGCAAGTCGTCGCCCACCAAGAGCCCCACCCCGGCAAATCCCACCACGACGCCGGCGAAGCGTCGCCAGGTCAGTGGCTCGTGATCCAGCAACCAGTGGGCGAGCAACAACGTCGCGATGGGCATCAGTGCCATGAGTATGCCCACCTCAGCCGAGGGAACTGATTGCTCCGCCCAGGCAATCAGTGAGAATGGAATGATATTACCCGTCAGGCTCAACAGAGTGAGCCTGGGCCACCACTCCCGGCCAAGGCTCCAGCGCTGCTGGCGCCATCGCCACACGCAATAGACAACCAGCGCACCCATCCACAGTCGACACCACACAATAAAGAGCGGGTGAAAGGACTCCAATGCGACGGCAATCAGTGCGAATGCAAACCCCCACACCAGCACGAGGTACCCGAGCAACGCCCAATGTTTGAAAATGTTTTGTGTCATATCACTCACAGCTGTGTGACAACGCGCCACGGCGCAATAGTGCCGCTAAAATAGTGGAGAACTTTTGCTAAGCTCGATGTACGTAACGAGTGTAGATCATGGTTCAGCGAGCACCCTCTCCAGAATCCGACCCGGACGCCTACGTCGAGTACATTTCTCGCTATGGCATGCCCACCGCGCCTCAGGTTGCCCTGGCGGCCGGATTAGCGCGTGCGTGGTTCAAACCGAAGTTCGTTGGTCTCGAAAACCTGCCAGACAAGCCCGCATTATTGATTGGCAATCACGCCTTTATGGCAGTGGATGCCGCACTGTTTCATCTATATCTGTATTACGACCACGGCCGGTATGTTAAAGGCTTGGGTGACAAATCGCTTTTCGCCAACGCCCACTACGCGGCCATTGCCCACGCGATGGGTGGCGTGTCCGGCCAGGCGCCCATTGTCGAACGACTCATGGCGCGCGGCGATGATCTTCTGCTATACCCCGGTGGGGCGTATGAATCTGTAAAACCCCTTGAGGCCCGCTACCAACTGCAGTGGAAGCAGCGTTACGGCTTCGTCAAGCTGGCTGCAAGGGCGGGTTATACGGTGGTGCCCGTTGCCTCGGTCGGGCCTGATGAGTACTACGATCACGCCATATCCTCACAGGCCCTATTTAACTCGGCACCCGTGAAACTGCTGATGAAAAATGGGTTATTGCCGAAGGACCTCCGTCCCGATCTGGTCCCACCCATCCCTGCAGGCATGCTGGGCGGGCTTTTACCGAAACCCAAGACCACGTATTTTGCGATTGGGGCACCAATTGATCTCTCGCAATACCAGGGTAAGACGCTGTCAACCCAGAAACTGACCGCACTGCGACGTCAATTCGCCACGGCGATCGAAAAAGAAATTCAAGGCCTGTTGCTGCTGAGAGAACAGGAGCGCCACCAGGACAGCTGGCTGAGGCGCCTGCTGTCTGCCTGATCTCCCATGGCATTGACTCGCATGATACGCACCACACTTTGGGTCCTGCTTGGCGTGGTGCTTGCTTGGGTACTACTGTCGGTTTTTTTGGCGCCCCCGCACCTGATCTCAACCACGCCCTACCCGGTTGACCAAACGCCCGCCACCCGCAGTCTCGATTATCAGGACATCACGATACCCAGCGACGATCTACTGCTTGAGGGCTGGTGGATACCGGCATCCCAGCCCATCGCCGATCTCATTTTTGTGCATGGGGCCGGCTCCAATCGGATCTCGCAGTTCATCGGCTCGCTTGATTTCTATCGGACGCTAAACGAACTGAACATATCGGTCGTGACGATGGACATCCGCAATCATGGAAATTCACCAGTGACCGACGGCACATTGCGCATGGGACTGGCGGAGTGGCCAGACGTGGTCGCCACAGGACAATGGCTGGATCAGCATCATCCCAGCGACCGGCCGAGAATTCTTTTCGGCGCCTCGATGGGGGGCAGTACGGTCATCCACGCCATGAGGAATGGACTCGCAGCCGACGCCGTGATTTTGCTCGACCCGTTGCTCGATGTGCTGGACAGCATGATGAAGGTTGGCCAGGTTGAAACAGGGTTTCCACCGCTGTTGTTTTCCATTGCAGCGCGATCGGCTATCCAACGATATGGCTTGCCTCACCGCGAAACGAGCCCACTCGCGATGGCCAAGACACTGGACTTACCCATACTCCTGATCCAGGACTGGGAAGACCCGGTCACACGCTCACCTTTTGCCGCCGAGCTTGCGAACACTAACCCGCGTGTCACCCTGGCCCGGGTACCCGCCATTTCGATGGATGAGGCCTGCCTCGATGGCAAGGAAGAGTGGGGCACTCACGTCGCTGCGCACCCCTGCCGGCCTGACTGGACCCGGGAAACGGTATCGGCGTTTATCCAATCTGTGGTGAACCAGGCTCCTAGCCTTTAGCTGGGAGGCATCTGGCTTTCGGGGCGTCGCGTATATAGCCCACATTCGCAGGAATACAGCCTTATGAAACACCTTGTATTGACCATGGCCGCGGTGTCAGCCCTCTTCAGCCACTCAGTGTTCGCCTCTTGTCCGGATTTTTTGAACCACTCGATGCGCAAGCTGGCATCCACCGAAACGATTCAGTTTTGCGAAGCCTACGAGGGCAAAGCGCTGTTGATCGTGAATACCGCCAGCTACTGTGGCTATACCTCGCAGTTCGAGGGTTTGGAGGAGGTTCACCAGACCTACGAAGACAATGGACTGGTTGTCCTGGGATTTTCCAGTGACGACTTCTTTCAGGAGGACAATGATGAAGGCGACGCCGCCGAGGTCTGCTTCGAGAAGTACGAGGTGACCTTCCCGGTGATCGCTACATCAGCAGTACGCGGCTCGGATGCCAACCCGGTCTTCCGCGGCCTGGGAGAGGCGGCGGGCTATCCGCGCTGGAACTTCAACAAGTATCTGGTTTCACCCGCCGGCGAAATCGTGGAGCATTTCGCCAGCGGCGTGAAGCCTGACAGCGAAGAGATGCGTGCGGCCATTGAGGCGGCGCTTCCGGCTACACAAAGCTGAGTCGAGTCATGCAGGAACCCTGCGCTTGCTGTCGTCGCAGGGTTCCACTCACCTTCCACCACCTCATCCCCAAAAAAGTGCACCGCCGGGCGCATTTCAAGCGGCACTATAAAAAAGCCGATCTACAACACGGCGTGCTGGTCTGCCGGTTATGCCATCGCGGCATTCATCGCGAGTACGACGAAATGACCTTGGCACGCCAATTCAACACGCTAACAGCGCTGATGGGGGATGAAACGCTCTCGAGGCATTTTGAGTGGGCTGCAAAGCAGCGGGAGCAGTAGCGCTGTCAGTTTTACCAAGCGCTTTTAAACACCCGCGGCTCCAAAAAAGCCCGGCTCATTCATCGTGCTGCTGGCTCAGATAGTCCGAGACCAACTCAGTCATCACCGCGATTTTCTGGCCTCCGTCCACAACCAGATCCGCTGTGCTTTCGGCCCGAGCGCCCCACTCCGCAAAAGTGCCCTCGGCTCGCGCCCAAAAGCGCTCGATCGATCCCAGATCGCGGCCTCGCTCATGCTGATCGCGCTGTAGTCGACGTTGCCAACGCAGCTCGGCGTCAGTGGCCACGAAAATCAAAGTATCAAAGGTCGCCCTCAGGTCGGCACGGGATGCCACCAAAATCCCCTCGACAAGAATTGTATTCCGCGGCGAGATGTTGGCGGTATCAGGCAGTCGGCAATGGGAAGTGAAGTCGTAGGTCGGACACGCCACGGCGCGCCCCGAACGAAGTGCATCAATATGCGCAGCGAAGAGATCCAGATCCAGCGCATCAGGGTGATCAAAATTGACCGCCTCCCGTTCCTCAGAACCCAGATGCGCCAGATCGTGATAGTAGGCATCAATCGGCAGCAAAATCGCATGGTCTTGGCCCATGGAGGCCACGAGCGCAGCCGCCAGTGTGGATTTACCGCTACCCGAGCCACCCGCGATCGCAATAACACGACGCACTAGCTACTCCGTAGCGTGTGTCGCGCCCGCTTATCCAGAGAAATAGACGTCGCCATATTCCTCTTCCAGCGCCTCACGAATGCGACGTTTTTCTACTGGCGCGTCAACGCGAGCGCAACGTCCCTCCTCCCAGAGGTCATAGGCGTCGTAGCTTGGCACACCCACCGCAGTGAGCAGCTCCCAGACCAACAGGCATCGCTCCAACTCAGATACCGCATCGCTGCTGGCCACTCTACTGAGTAATTCATCACGACTCGGGACGTCGTCGCTCAGCCCCAACTGCCCGCCGACGTCGAGGCGCATAAAAGCAGGTGTCGCCGGATCGTAACGAGGCCAGTCCCTGCCGTCGGGCAGACGCGGGGTACCGTCTCTCGCAAACGCGCCCCATGCGGTCATCATGATCTCGGTCATCTCCGCGGCTGAGTCGGTATCGGGATACATGTAATCGCCAATGACGCCGTACATGGGCGCGCCCATAATAAAAGCAATCTCACTGGCGTGCGCCGCACCCAGGATCTCGGAGAACGGCACGAAGTAGTTGTCAGGTTGCTCGTCCCAGTCATACCGATAGGCATACAAGTCGGTGTAGCCTGCCTCATGCATACCCGACAGGGGATCATCCACAGCGCCCAGTTTCCAGCCGCGCGATCGCATATCGACCCAGAAAGAATAAAGCGCCGGGTCCTTGATGCGGAGCTTCGCAGGCAAGGCCTTGGACAGCGGATAACTGACATCAACAAAGTAACGGCTCAAACCCAGCCACAAGGTCACTTCATCCCGCGTTGTGCCCGCCAGGACCGGTACGTTTTTGGCGTAACGGGGATCGGCCAGTGCGGCCAGCACCCCCTCTTGCGGGATCACCACATCGTCGCGAATGACGGCCGGCTGAATGTGATCCTCTTCCAGCTCGAAGTAGGCAGTGAGTAAATCATCCATGGGGACAGCACGCAGCGTCTCTGCATCAACCCCCGCGTTAGTCAAACCCAACTCCCGAACCACTTCCCAGCTTCCCCGGTCGACCATAGGATGCTCGCGCTCGGCGTTGTAGGCCTCACCGGCCGTCAGGCTGCGCACATGTCCAGATTGCGCGATGGCGCGATGAAACAACCCCTCGGAGACAGGTGATGCCAGCAGGCTGAAGACATTTCGTCCTCCCGCGCTCTCACCAAAGATCGTGACGTTACCGCGATCGCCGCCAAACAGAGTGATGTTGCGCTGCGTCCAGCGAAGCGCTTCCAACATATCCAGCGTGCCGAAATTGGCCAGCGGTGAGGTCTTCAAATCAGCGCCATTCAGAGCAGGGTGCACAAACCAGCCAAACGGACCGAGGCGATAGTTAATAGTCACCACGACCACCTGCTCCCGCGCTGCAAAGCGCGAGAAATCGTAGGTGCCCTTATGCCCCGTCACGTTGCTCCCGCCATGAATCCATAGCATGACCGGCAGGTCTGAAGCCGTTGCCTCTCCGGGCGCGTAAATATCCAGATAAAGACAGTCCTCTGAGCCGAGGTATTCCCCCTCTGCGCTACCGGATGCCATGCCCTGCGGCTGAGGGCACATCACCGGTTCCGGTTTGGATGAAATGACCTGCTCGGGGGTCTCAAGCCTACCGGGGGCAGCCCAACGGCCGGCTCCTTCGGGTGGTTGGGCAAAGGGAATATCGCGGAAGACCAACGATCCCTCCGGCCCCGATTCAGCGGACACCACACCGCTCGAAGTACTCACTGACATGCCGCTCCCGGATTCCGGGTCGGGCATCGTGCACGCGGCACAGCAAAGCACCCCGAAGAGGGCCAATAGGCGGCTTAAGACATCATTTTTCATGGTGTGGCGGTGAACTCAATCATGTGTGATCAGATACGAGCTGCAAAAAGGCGCGGACCACAGCAGTACTGCGACCAGCGTGGCATTAGGGATCCGGACTCGCGGGGGGCGCCTCGTCCACCTCGAAGTCGGCGACGCTGTGATCAACCCACACCATCAGCAGCTTGTAGCTCACCGAGAGCATGACCGCGCCGACAAATAAACCAATCAGCCCTTCTGCCGCCATTCCGCCTAATGCACCCACAAGCACGACCGGCATCGGGGTTTCGACACCTCGACCGAGCAATATTGGCTTCAGCAGCCCGTCAGCCACGCCCGCGGCAAACAGATAGATGGTTCCCAGCACATGAGTCACCGTGGATCCGTCGGCCAACAGCCATAACCATGCCAATACGGGCAACACCACTAGCGAGGATGGCAATTGAAGCACGCCTAAAAACAGCACGAGCAGCGCCAGTACACCCGCCGCCGGCACATCCAGCACGAGAAAACCCACTCCCAACGCCAAAGCCTGCAGAACGGCTACGCCGACGACGCCGTTGGATACCGAGCGAATCGTGGCAACCACGAGTTCATGGATCTCTTCGCCGCGCGCCGGGTCACTAAACGTCATGAGCAACCGACGCATTTGCTGGCCGCCCGACGTCGCATTGGCCATCATGAAGCCGGCAATCAGCAGCGCAATGAAAAACAGCACCAACGCCAGTAACGTATTGCCGGCGGCAGCGAGCAGGAAGCGCCCACCCGCGATCAGCTGCGGCTGAATCATCTGCGCAGCCGAGACCAAATCTTCGTGGGCCCGATGCCACAAATCATACAGCGGCGCCCCGATGACCGGCCATTCGGCGACGGCGGGATCCGCCTCGGGGACAGTAAAACCTTGCTCACTGAGCACCATCACCCACTCACCCATATGCTGCGCCATGGACGCCCCCAACAGCCCTGCGGGGATGCCGATGATGAGAAAAGCAATACAAATAAAAATGACGGCTGCTTTACCCTCGCTCAGATGCAAGCGCACTGCCAACCAGTGGTTCAAAGGAAAAAGCGACACAGCGAGAATCAGCGACCACAACGCCAGCGCCAAAAACGGCGCCAAGACCTCGACTGAAAACCAAACGACCGTCAGCAACAGGAATAGGCGCACGTAAACCTGCATGAGGTCGTGCGCCAGCATCTTGCGGATGACATTGAGGTCTTGGCTACTCATACCGCCGCCCCCTGTGCGTTCAGTGTGACGCCTCGTTTCACTCAGAGTGACGAGATCAGTGGTTGAATGCAACCACTAGCGCCCCTTCCACTCTGGCTTGCGCTTCTCGGCAAAGGCGGTGGCACCCTCAATCGCGTCCTCACTGGTGAACACCGGCTGCGTCAGCGCGTTCTGGCTGGTCCACGCTTCATCGTCGCTCCAGTCTCGAGAGGCCTTGATAATGGCTTTACTGACCTTGACGGCCAGCGGGCCGTTCTCGGCGATCCGTTGAGCCAGTGCCTTTGCCGTGTCTAGGGCAGCGCCGGGCTCGGTCAATTCGTTGATCAGCCCCATCGCCATGGCGCGATCCGCGCCCATGAATTCGCCGGTCAGCGCGAGCTCCATCGCCACCCGGTAAGGGATTTGAGAGGGCAGCCTGACCAGACCACCGGCTGCCGCAACTAAACCCCGCTTGACCTCCGGAATACCAAACTTGGCGTTCTCTGCGGCCACGATCAGATCGCAGGCAATCGCGAGCTCACAGCCACCGGCCAAGGCGTAGCCCTCTACCGCCGCAATCAGAGGCTTGTCAGCTGAACGCTCGGTCATACCGCCGAATCCGCGACCCTCAATCTGCGGGAACTCTCCCGAGACAAAAGCCTTCAGATCCATCCCGGCACAGAAAGTGCCGCCAGCACCGGTCAGCACGCCGACCCGCAATGAATCATCACTGTCCAATCGCTCAAGCGCCGCTGCGACACCCTGCGCGACTGACAGGTTGACCGCATTTTTCGCCTCTGGACGGTTGATGGTGATGACGAGGACGCCATCCGCCTCGTCAGTCAGTACCGTTGCTTCTTCACTCATATTCTTTGCTCCTGTTATCGGGGCTGCATGCGAATGCCACCATCCATACGGATGCACTCACCGTTAATGTAATCGTTGTCGATGATAGACGTCGCCAGCTGCGCGATTTCTTCTGGGCGACCCAGGCGCTTCGGATACAACACTGACTGCGACAGTGACTCGACGAACTCCGGAGTCAGACCATTGAACAACGGCGTGTTGATCAGACCGGGAACAATCGTATTCACCCGGATACCTACGGTTGAGAGATCCCGGGCTATTGGCAGCGTCATGCCAACAATACCGCCCTTACTGGCGCTATAGGCGGCCTGGCCCATCTGCCCTTCATAGGCAGCTACTGAGGCGGTGTTGATGATCACCCCGCGCGAACCGTCATCGTTGACGGGATCATGCTTCGCCATGACTTCTGCGCATAACCGCAGTACGTTGAAGGTCCCTGTCAGGTTTACCGCAATGACTTTGCTCCAGACATCCATGGGAAATGGCCCGTCCCGGCCAAGGGTTTTTGCCGCGTTACCAATACCGGCACAGTTCACGTTGATATGGATGGTGCCAAAGGCACTCACAGCAGCCTCGATACCCGCTTTGGCAGAGTCCTCGTCCACCACGTTTACCTTGGCGAAGACGCAATTGTCGGCACCAAGCTCAGCGACCATCGCCTGCCCCGCATCCTCGTTCAGGTCAAAAATGACCACCTTGCCGCCGGCCGCGGCGATTCGGCGTGTCACCGCCTGCCCAATGCCTGAGGCACCGCCGGTCACCACTGCTACTTTTCCGTTGATATCCATGTGTTAACTCCTATTACGCTCTTAAATTAAGTTCTTTTCATTGAGCCCGTCGGCGCACAATATTGCGCTCGCCTGCGGACACCACAATCTGTTCACCGAGTGGGTCTGCCTTTTCGAACCACGCGAGCAATTCGGCATCCTCCGGGTCAGCTACCCCTACCCAACGGCGCCCGTCGGACATTTGCCGGCCGACAACAACCGCCCTTGCGGACCCTTTCTGCGGCTGAAAGGTATAGCTCTCTATCACTCCATCCGGTTCCGGGTCAGAGACAACCTCGACAACCTCAGAGGCCTTAAACTCCGGGACCGCTTCAGGAAACTCGCCGGGAATGTTGGCATAAACGCCCACCGCGTGCTTGGAAAGATACCCGCCATTGGCACCGACTACGCCATACGAGGGCTCGGGCTGCGCCCTCAACCAATGGATCATCTCGGCAATGCCGTGGGTCGAGTAGTTGTTACCCGGCCCGCCAAAAAACGGCAGCCCTCCAGTCAGGGTCAAGGGCCGCGGGTCATTAAGCGTCATACCCAACGCATCCATCGCTACCCAAACAGCAATAGGGAAGCAGGAATACAGGTCGGCTGCGCCAATCTGCTCAGCTTCAATACCCGCCCCCGCCAATGCGCTGCGGTAGGCCGCCGCCATAGACTCTGACTGTCCCAGGGAGTTTCGGTTGAGTACCTGAGGCTCAGACCCCGTAGCGTGGCCGTGGA
>ERZ802827.713-NODE-713-length-17385-cov-19.2466_pt1 | contig 17385 bp, 18 predicted proteins | sample MGYA00345652_ERZ802827 | MGnify/ENA primary metagenome ERZ802827 (study PRJEB30503, sample SAMEA104212372) | marine metagenome | biome: Westerlies Biome; feature: [SRF] surface water layer (ENVO:00010504) within the epipelagic zone...; material: water... | reverse complement strand
CATAATTTTCTATAATTCCTAGTATTTGTGCAATTGTTAATGCGCCTGAAGATGGGGGTCCCATTCCACATACTTCATATTCTCTATATTTTGTACATACAGGTTCTCTTTGAATCACCTTATAATCATGCATATCCTTAAGAGATAAAACTCCTGGATTAATACTAGCATTGTTAACAGTAGAAACAATATCATCGGCTAAAAAACCTTGATAAAAAACTTTAGATCCTTTTTTTGCAAATGCTTTAAGAGTTTCTGCATACTCTTTGTTATAATGAATATTCCCAGATTTTAGAGGGATATCATTTGGTAAAAAATATGTTTTTGTGTTTAAAAACTTACTCAAGGAACTCTTACTTCTTTCGATAGAAGAGCTAAGTTTTTTTGAAATAACAAAACCATTGTTTGATAAATTTATTGCATCTTTAAAGAGTAAAGACCACTCTATTTTACCCCATCTTTTATATGCTTCTTCAAGCAAAGCAGGAGTGCCAGGAGTCCCAACAGATTTGCCACCTACGACGGCATCAAAAAATTTTAATGGATTACCGTCAATATCTTGAAATGTATTTTCCTTAACTAGCAATGGAGCAGTTTCACGACCGTCCAATGTTATAACTTCTTTTGTTTCATTATCAAAATAAACTAGAAACGCACCTCCACCAAGACCAGAGGATTCTGGTTCCACCAAACCCAAAACCAACTGTGCTGATATCATCGCATCTGTAGCTGTCCCACCATTTTTAAGTATCTTAGCAGCAACCTCAGATGCCTGTATATTTGCTGTAACAACCATCCATTCATCTGAAATAACTGGGTTACCTTCTTTTTTAATTTTTTCAAATTCTCTTACAATTTTGAGATTAAACTTTTCTGATTTGTTGAGGTCTGACTTTTGATTACTATTCGCTACAAATGGAAATAATAAAAAAATAAATATTATTAATTTAAAATTAATAAGAAACATTATGTTCTCCAGAATTAAATTTGTAAATTTTTTTGTGATTCAATCCAGTTTTGTACTGTCTGTCCAATTATTACCATGCGGACTACTTGGGTCTCTCTATATACATAGTCTTTAATTGTTGAATAAGCTTTTGGTGACAAATTATGATTAAAAAATTCTTTAGATTTTAACTGCAAACCATTTTGATTTAGTTCAGTTTTAGTTTTTAATAATAAGGATTGAAGTGTGTTAGTCTTGTTAAGTGACTTAAGTTTTTTATTTATTATTTTAAGAAAAGATGGCCAATGAGCTAAATGTCTCCATAAGGTGGCAACATGTGATTTTTTTCCATTTGGGGCACATAAGCTATTAACATCGCATATTAAATCCCACGTATCATCATTAATTTGTTCTCTTTGCATTAGTTTTGGGAGTATAGGCCAATTGATCTTTTCATTGCTTGTAGTGTTAATAGTAATTTTAGGAAAATTTAATTTAATCATTGAATGCAGAGCTACCATGTTCATTCCATTAGAACGATTATAAGCTTTTAAAATTGTTAAAATTTGTTCCCAATCTTGACTGGTTAACCCACAACTTTCAAATTCATCATTTTCTAAAGGTGATGGAAGAGGTAAGTCGATCTTAGATATGATAGCTTTTAACTTTTTTTCCACTTTTTCAGTTTGATAAATTGGTTTAGCCATTGACCAAACTGCTTCTAAGCTATCGTCAATATCTGCTAATCCTCTCCATATTGAAGTAACAAGAGGTATTTTCATTGTTTGCCTTATATCGAGAAAAATATCTGCAGTTAATCCAACAGCTTCATTTTCATCTATTGCTGAAACAGGGTCATAAGAAATATCAGAACTCATAATGATCCAGGCTTTTCAACTTGTTCCTTAAACCAGTTTAATATTTTTTGTCCATCCCAACAAACAACGCCAGGTTTTGAGAGTATTTCTTCAAAAGTCTCTCTAACATATTTAATTCGATGAGGAGATCCTGATAAATATGGATGCATGGCAAGTGCCATTACTTTCATATTATCTTCACTTTCTTCATAAATAGTCTCAAAATAATCTAAAGATCTATTTTTATAAACTTGAGATTCATGATGTTGAATTGCCATCATAACAATATCATGTATTTCATAATTATAAGGTAGAGCAGCAATTGGGCTTGTTTTGGTTTTAAGCCATACAGGTTGATCATCAAGAACCCAGTCTCCAATATATTCTATTCCATTTGAAGCAAGATGATCAATTGTATCATAAGTTTGTGTTAGCCCAGGTCCAAACCAACCTTTTGGATTGTATCCACAAAATTTACTTATCACTTGCATTGTTTTTTCAATACTTGCTGATTCATCTTCTAGTTTATGCATTGGAATTTGTTCATAAGCATGTGCATTAAACTCCCAATCATTGTCTAAGCATGCCTCAGCAACACGAGGATATTCAAGGCATGTTCGAGCGTTTAAAGTGACAGTTGGCTTTATTTTCAATTCCTCCAACATTTTTTTTATCCTCCAAAAACCAACGCGCATACCATATTCATGCCAACTCCAATTTGGAAAGTCTGGAAGTAGTGGAGACCCTTGTGGTGGGGTGATTATCATTCTTGCCATTGGTCGAATTATATCCCAAACTTCTAAAGCAAGAATTGGCCATATAATAACTCGAGCATTATTGGGTAATTTTAATGGTTCTCTGTCAATTATAGCAGAATAGGGTAGTCTTTCATTTGGGTGAATATTATCCATTTGAACTCCATTTATTAAAATCTAAAATCTCGTTCTAACCTCATTAGAAAATGGACCAAGAACTGGCACTTTTCCTTCAACCGTACCTCTAATCATCGCTCTTCTGTATTTTGAGTAATCATAGGGTATTACCCTATGTAACAGAACTCTATTGTCCCACATAATTAAATCATTTTTGGTCCATGAATGTTTATAACAAAACTTAGTTTGACTAATATACTCAACGAGCCAACTATGGAGTTTTTTACCTTCCTCTAAGCTCATGCCTCCAATTTCAAGGCTTGTGTTAGATGTGAAATAGATAGATTTTTTAAAGTTCCTATCTGGATGAACCCTAATAACCGGATGTGTTACTGGAGGAAAGTTTGATTTTTCCTCATAAGTTAACTCTGGAAGACCTGGTTCTAATCTTCTAATATCATTGTATGAATGCACTTGATGGAGCGGTTCCAACAGTATTTTTTTATCATCTGGAAGATCTTCGTAAGCTAATAACATATTAGAAAACTCTGTCTGTCCACCTTTTGCTTCTTCAGGAAGCGTTTCTTGACCATATAAAATAGAAAAAATGGAAGGGTAGTACCTGTAAGAACTATCGGTATGCCACCTTGAATTATTTTTTTGAAGTATAACTCTTTGGTCATTTGGAGATAAATGTTCACCGTCTTCAGATACGTTTGATACGTTAAATATTTCTAATTTTCCTTTAGTTTTATCCTTTTCTGGATAAGCCTCAAGATCACCAAAGTTTTTTGTAAATTGGGCTAAATTATTCCCATCCAAATTCTGATTTTTAAAACATATAAAATGTTTATTTTGCATAGTGTTTTTTAAAAATTCTATTTCATCATTATTTATTTCTTTAGAACAATCAAAATTATTTATTTCCACACCAAAATTTTTACTTAAATTTTTAATTTCCATTTCAAACTAGCCCCTTGTGGAATTTATATAATAATTTTATTCAATTTGTTCTTTTTGTAAACATTTGTTAGTTTCATTTTTATATTCCTAATATCGTTAAGATATAATAATTTTATAAGGATAATTTTAATGAATTGGACAATTTTAAATGTTTCTATCCCTGTTCATGACTTAGAAAAGTCTAAAGAATTTTATCAAATGCTTCTAGGTATTGAAGAAGATCTAGAAGAACTATATCAACCTTTATTTGATAATGAAGAAAGCGTGTTTTTAGGTAACAAAGGTTTTGGATTAAGATTGTTTAAGCCAAAACCCGACCTTCAAGTCTCGAATAACATTCAAAGTAGAAGAAGTTTTGTTACTCTTTTAGTTGAAAGTGTTGATAATATAAAAAGAAATTTAGAAGCTAAAAATATTAATTTTAAATTAAATGACTTTGGCAATGAAAAACCTTTCAAAAGTATTTTTGTTCAGGAACCATCATTAAATCTTATGCATTTTGTAGAAAATAAAAATGGTTATAATGATAATTTAAATGGTTGGAATATGGGACTTGATTGGGGAATACATCATATGAATCTTGAATCTTTAAACGTGAGAGATTCAATAGATTTCTTTTGTGATATAATAGGAATGAAAGAGGGGAAATGGGTTGCTCCAGTAAATAAGGGAGATTTTAGTATAGACCCATCTGAGTTGGCTATTTTACCTTTATCAAATAATAATAGAGGGTTGCATGTAATTAAACCAGATGATGGGTTTGGATACAGAAACAATTTTGCACATAATCCTTCAATTGGAGGCCATCCAGCATTTACAATAAATGATTTATCAAATTTAACAGCCAGATTAGATAAAGAAAAAATATTATATTCTGATGCAAAAGTTTATGCGATGCCTGGATTTCATCAAATCTACTTATATGATATTAATGCTAATATGTTAGAAATTAACCAAGCAGTTTAATCTCTAGAAAGTTCATATTTTAGATAATTATGGTTAAAATATATAAAAATGTTTGTATTACAGGTGCTGGAAACGGCATTGGTAGAGCTATTGCTATCGCTATGAGTAATCAAGGTTATAACGTAGCTTGTGCAGATATAGACTTGAAACTTGCAAAAGACACACTTGATTTAATTTTAAATAAACAAGGATCTGGAATAGCTTTAGAAACTGATGTAACCAATACTTTTGATATTAAAAATATGATTAATAAAACAGTAGAGGAATTTGGTAGTATAGACATTTTAGTAAATAATGCCGGTGTAACTAGAACTTCAAAAATTATGGATTTAACAGAAAAAGATTGGGACTGGATACATAATGTTAATGCGAAAGGAACATTCTTCTCTTTGCAAGCAGCAGCAAGTCAAATGATTAAACAAAATCAAGGCGGTAGAATAATAAACATGGCCTCAGTTGGGGGCAAAGGTTTTGTTGATGTGTCTAATGCAATTTATGCAGCTAGCAAAGGAGCGGTTATAAGTTTGACGAAAACGGCAGCTCAAGAATTAGCAAAATATGAAATAACTGTGAATGCAATTTGCCCTGGGATTACTCATACAAATATTTTATCTAGTATTGTCAAGAAAAGAGCCTTAGAACAAAACAAATCAGAAGAAGAAATTATGAAACATTATGTAAGAGATATTCCTTTGCAAAGACCAAATGAACCAGAAGATATTGCAGAAATGGTTGTTTTTTTATCTTCTAAGGGTGCAAGAAATATTTCAGGTCAATCTTATAATATTGATGGTGGGTTGATCCCCAGTTAATTATTGATTTTAGTGAGGATAGTTATTTGAAAAGGTGGCGTCATTTTATTGTAGTGATTGGGATTATACCTGCATTAATTATTTATGTTGCGTTTTTTATGTATACATTTGATTTTATAACAGGGTATTTTTGGCTTTTAGACTGGATAACGTATATAATAGCAGGCTTATTATGGCTTTACCCAGCTGCAAAAGTAATAAAATGGCTTGCTGATCATGAGTCACATTAACTTTTATGAGGAATTCAATGAAAATTACAAACATAGAAGTATATGAATTACAAATACCTTTTTCTACAGGTGTTAAAAATAAATCACAATCTGATTTTCTAAAAGCTGATGCTATGGATTTTTGTTTGATAAAGATTGATACAGATATTGGCATTACGGGATGGGGTGATGCATTTTCTTTCCATTGTAGAAAGGCTGTAGCTGAAGCTATTAATCATATGGTAAAGCCACTTTTAATTGGAAAAAATCCACTAGATGTTCAACAAATAAATTTTGAATTACAGAAAAAATTACACTTATTTGGACGTTATGGCATTACAATGTTTGCAATTAGTGGAGTTGATATAGCATTGTGGGATATTCTAGCTAAGCATAGTAAATTACCTTTATGTAATATTTTAGGATCAGGTGGTGAAAAGAAAATGCCTGCTTATGCAAGTCTTTGGCGTTATGAAGATACTGACGCGGTACAAGATAGATGTAAGCATGCAAAAGATCTTGGTTATAATTATATTAAGTTACATGAAATTTTTACGTCTGAAGTAGAAGCAGCCAGAAATATTTTAGGTGATGAAACTCCAATTATGGTTGATACAAATTGTCCTTGGACTAAGGACAAAGCTAGGCAAATGTTAATTGAATGGGAAGATTATAACCTTTATTGGGTAGAAGAACCTATAAATCCACCAGAAGATTTTGAAAGTTTATCTAACTTAAGATCTGAGTCTTTAATTCCTATAGCTGCAGGTGAAAACGCTTGTACTTCATTTGAATTTAAAAAAATGTTTGAAGCTGAAGCAGTGGATTACGCTCAACCAAGTGTAACTAAAGTTGGGGGTATTACAGAATTTAAAAAAATTGTATCAGTCGCTGAAACTTATGGCGTTCAGGTTATGCCTCATTCTCCGTACTTTGGACCAGGATTTTTAGCCACTTTACATCTATCTCAATCTATACCTAATCCAGGTTTATTAGAGAGATTTTTCATTGACTTCGAAGCATATATATATCCTGAAGAAATTTTTGATCCTAAGAAGGGTTTTTTTCAAATCCCTGATGGAATAGGTTTAGGATTTGAACCTGATATTAATGTATTAAAGGATTATAGGGTTAGATAGATTAATATCCTGCTCCAGATTTTGAGGTTTCACTCTCTGGCACATAAGTTTCAAATGCCATTGAACTTAGTCTATCCCAACATTTACTATTAATTTTTGAAACCTCTGTTTTTTGATTTAGAACTATACTCAACGGATTATAATTTTGGTTAAAATCGTATGTCTCTAAAAAGAAATAGCCTGTTAAATTATTAAAATTATTTGTATCTAAATATAAATTTTTTTTATTTGTATAAGCAATGATGTCACTGTCACTGTTTTTCAAAACCATACTTATATTTTGTTCTTGGGCAATTATACTCATAGAAGCTAACATAAATTTTGGACTATGAAGATAACCTTCCCAAGTTATTTTCTTTGCTGAAACATATTCTACCAGTAGTAAACCCATAAGGGCAGCTGTAAGAGGTTTTTTTAAGTTATTTTCTTTAATTGAAACTGATAATTTCTTTTCTTTATAAAGATCAGCAGTTTTAAGAAGAGAACCCAGAAAATATTGATCATGATTGGCTAACCATTTTGAGAGATTTGCACAATCTTTAGCTAATCCCCAGTCAATTTCTAAACTTCTAAGAGCTTTATAAGTCTCAGAGTAAATTTCGTTTAAGGATACGGTTAACATATTTATGCATCAGATAAGTAAGGGAAAAGCCAATCACAGGCATTTTCATCTTGTAGTTGATGTGGAAGAGGAGCTCCTTGAAATAATGTAATCCTCGTCCATAAATCTGATTTTGGGTCATATTTAGAGGCACCAAAGAAACTTAATTTGCATCTAAGTATGTCTATTGGCCTCATATCTCTCCCAACTAAATTATCTTGAATTTCACTATATGGTGACGTTTTGTTTATAATTACTCTTCTAATAATATTTCTAATTTCTGGGTGATTAATCATAGCTTCAGACCCAGTCATGTTTTCAGGTAATTTTATTAAAATTTTAAGAGCTTTTTGTACTTGATGAGAAATATCAAATGGTAATTGTTTTTGATATCCATCGTCTTTTAAAGTCACTCCAAGTCGGGGTTCTAATTTCGCTTGTGATGTATACCAAAAAAAGTAATTTTCATCAGAACTACTAATGTCAATATTTAGAGCCCATTTATAGTTCTCTTTAATAATTTGTATAATTTCTTTAACGTTATAACCTACAAAAACAGATTTTTTTTCCCTAGATCCCATTTGTTTTGTTAAGTCGTCAATAAGTTGAGGAAATGGTTCAATGAATATTGAATAGAGAATTTCTTCTGTTTCCAAACTAATTTTATTTATAAAATAATCACAAAGACTTTTTAGGGGATAATTTTTATTTAATAGATTATTTAGTTGTTTACAATTTAGGATGTTTTTTAAATCTAAGTTAAGGGTTTTAATTCTTTTAGTTTGGATCACATCATCTACGTTCCATTGTGAAGTATATCGGTAAGCTTGTTCAATATAAGTTATGATTTGTTTTTGAGTGTTTTTATTAATACTTTTAATAGACAATACTCTTGAAATTGCTGTTTCTCTCGTATTTATCCATTGATGAATAAGTTCTTGATGATTTATTAGAAACGGTGCCATTCCTAAACCAGTTGCATTTCCAACTCCCAGATGTCTTGCAATATCATCAGACATTTTCACTGATTTGTTTGCACCTTTTTTTTCTGCTAAAAAATTTATTAATTCTATTGAAAAATATCTAATTAAATAAACTGTTAACATTTCAGCTTGAAAAGGTTTATTCAAGACGCTTTTATCTGTATTTGGAGAAAAATCACCTATTCCAAATTTTCCATTACCGTAGACAGCAGTTGTTCTTATAAGATAACCAATATCATTTATATCTGCTTTGCAAGGTTGTTCACCATTAGACAAGGCATCTAATACCTTTGTAAAAATTCTAACTGACTTATTAGCTCTACTTAGAGTTAATTGTTTAGGGAGATGTCTTCCTAATTCTTGTATTTTTAAATTTTTGGACATTAAATCTAATTCAATTTTAGTTGGGGTTCCTATAAAAAGGGAAAAAGTCATATCCCATTTTTCAGCTATAACTCTATCACTTCTTTCCTCATCATCAATTGAATGACAAAAAACTACGAGTGAAAATGTATTATTGTTAAAAACTGTTTGTATAACTGCATTACCAAAACCGTTTTGATCAATATTCCATTCTGATATTTCAAATTGACTATTGTTAAATTGTAATTCGTTTATTAATTGTCGAGTGAAAGACAATTTACTCTGATGAAAACTTCCCAATCTTTGTAATTTCATAACTTTTGAAGGTTGTCTCATCTTATGAGGTTTAATGGGTTGAATTTTTTTATTATTTTCTCTCATAATTTAAATTGACGTGAATGAGTTTTTGAAAAAATTTAACCAATTTTTACCTTTAATTTTATCTATTTCTTCTTCGTTGAATCCGACATCTTTAAGTCCAGAAATTATATTATGCCAGTCTCTATTATCTCTAAACCAATTAGGCATATCAGGAAAACCAGGATTAGATGCGGATCCTTCACCATAGTCAATTTCTTTAGTCCACTTGCCAACTCTCATCCATTCAACAATACTATCTGGTTGGTCTTGACATAAATCTGAACCAAACCCAACATGGTCTATACCCATCAATTCAACAGTTTCAGCTATCATTTTACAAAAATCATCAATCGAGCAATTACTACTATTATTGAGATGGTGTGGGTAAAGTGAAAATCCAAGCATACCTTTATTTTTAGATAATTTTAATAAAATGTCATTTGATTTATTTCTTTTAGCAGGGTGCCAAAATGATGGATTGGCATGACTTATAACGATAGGTCTTTGTGAAAGTTCAATGGCTTCAAAAGTTGATCTTTCAGAAGAATGGGACATATCAACAACCATTCCAACTCTATTCATTTCTTTTATAACTTCTTTACCCATTCTTGTAATACCTGGATCATTTTCTTCGTAACAACCTGTCGCTAGTAAAGATTGATTGTTATAAGAAAGTTGCATAAATCTGCCACCAAGCCTATGAAGAATTTCAACAAGGCCAATATCATCTTCAATTGGTGAAGGGTTTTGAAAACCGAATATTACGGCAGTTTTATTTTGTTTTTTAGCTGTTTCTACGTCATCAGCATAATAGGCAGGCATTATCAATGACGGATATTTTTCAAACCAGGTATTCCATTGTTCAAAATTAGCAACTGTATCTCTAAATTGTTCATGATAAGATATCGTTACATGTACAGCTGTCAATTTAGAAGCTTGCCATTCCCTAAAAATTTTTTCTGACCAATTACAGTATTGTAAACCATCTATTAACATATAAATTACATAACATAATTATAAAAGGAGATGAATACTAATCTACCAAATTGTTTATTCTTCAATATTAGCTCTAAAATTCTCGGGAGGTCTTATTCTAATTATTAAGCAAGCTAATGCAACTAGTACAATTGCTCCAGCTTCATATAACAAATCACTAGGCTCCTTTCCTTGAAGGATAATCAATCTAGCTAGAGCTGTCATAGCGATAAATAAAGGTAATGTTACTGGTATTCTGTTACTTCGATAGAAAGCAGCGACCATTCCAAGAACCTCAGTATAGATAAATAATAAAAGCAAGTCTTCTAATAGAACTCTTTTGTTATCAACTAAGACTATTATTTCTTGGACTGTTGCAAAAACAGTAGCAAATGCGATGAAGACTAATAGTGATCTTTCAGCATAATGTATATACTTACTTATTTTTTTGTCGTCCATGAAACCACCTTTTTTAATTATCATAATGAAAAAAGATTATAATTTAAAACAAAATAACATTAACCTGTTAAATGTTGAAATATATTTTAATTTCATTAGCATATTATTATAAATTTTCATATGGCAGGGGGAAGTCATGGTAGAATTTAAAATAAATCCTTTATCTAGTTTGATGGGTGCAGAGATAACTGGAATAGATTTACGTAATCCACTGAGTAAAGACACAAAAGAGGACTTACTAAAGGCTATCACTAATCACTTGGTTGTATGCATCAAAGACCAAACGTTAAGTCCTTCTAATTTAGCAGATGTCTCGAGGTTATTCGGAAAACCTAAACAATATTTTGTTAAAGATGAAACAGTTGAAAATATTCCAGAAGTTATTGTAGTTTCAAACAGAACTAGAGAAAATAAACCTAAGGTATATGCAAGTCATTGGCATACAGATGATTCTTATAGAAAAAAACCTGCAACTCTTACATTTATTTATCCAGACATTCTTCCTGAAAATGGAGGAGGGACTGACTTTATAAATTGTTACTCAGTGTATGATGATTTACCCAAACAATTAAAAAATAAAATAGCAAATCTTCAAGCTGTCCATAAATGGCAAAGTAGGCGTAATGTTTCAGAAGTAGTAAAACTTTCTAAAGAACAGGAAAAAGAAACACCTCCCGTCGAACATCCATTAATTAGAACTCATCCTATGTCTAATAAAAAATCAATTTATATTAATCCTAACAGGATTGACCATATTATGGGATTTAATGACATTGATAGCGATAAACTACTTGATGAAATTTACGAATTTTCTTTCCAGGATAAGTATAAATATAGTCATTCTTACGAAAAAGGTGACTTAGTTATTTGGGATAATCGCTGTACTATGCACAAGGCAAATTCTGATTATGATGTTAGTAACTTAAGAATAATGCATAGAGTGATGCTTGAAGGAGAAGCAGTTTTTTAATTTCTGTTTTTTTGAATGGTTCAAAAATATATGACAAATCAGTTAAAATTCGGCATTCAAACAAATGGAATAAAACATACCCATTTTAATCCAATGCCAAGTATAAATGAACGTTTCTTGATGGTTAAAGAAATAGGGATTTTTGACTATGTTGACAAAACTCCTGAGGCTAATGAAATAGAAGATTTCAAATTAGCTAGTGAGAAATATAATATTCCAGTCAGAGCAGGAGGATGGTTTTATACTATTGGAGATCATAAAGAACTTTTAATGAGAAATTTAAAAACTGCTAAAATTCTAGGTTCTATTGTTCACAATGTACAAATTCATTCCTATGATATTGAAGGAAAAATTTTAAGTGATCTAGATTTAAGAGATGCATATTTAGAAGCTTACGATATTGGAATGAAATTAGGAGTTGTCCCTTGTTTTGAAATACATGTAAATATGTGGAGTGAAGATTTTCCAAGAGTTTCCAAGGTTGGAAAATTGATAGAAGACAAAGGGATTGATTTTAATATAACCCTTGATCATAGTCATGTGATTTTTAAGATTGATAATCCAAAAGAACAAAAAGTATTTGATATAGATAAAAAAATTGAAAAAGGCGAACTTATCATAGATCCTTTTACTAAAGGTAATGTTATATCAGAATGGATCAATAATGGGTGGGTAAAACATTGTCATGCAAGATCCTCAATTCCTAATAACCCTATAAATATTTTTGGCAAACATCCTAATGGATCAATTGGTAGAGGTATACAATATCCTTTTAAAAAACCAAAGGAGGATGAATATCATGAAAAGTGGGAAGAAGCTTTTTTAGAACCATGGAAGGAATGTATAAGGAACCTTCTGATTTATCATTATAAAGATCCCAATAGTAAATTAGGTCAAATTTCTACAGAATTTATTCCCAATACTGATTATGGAGAGGGCTGTAAATATTCCTTATTTGAACAAGCTGTTGAATGCACAAAATGGATGAAAAAAACTTGGGAAACTATAAATAAAGCAGCCTAAGATTTATGAGAATGGAGAAAAAATGTTATCTAAAACTCAAATTGAACAATATAAAACAGATGGTTATGTAGTACCTGATTTCACAATGCCTGAAAATATTATAAATAAAATTGAAGAAAGTCATAATAAGTTATTAAGTAAACATCCAGAATTCAAAAATTATTGTCCTGCAATACTATCCTATGATGAAAGTTTTTTAGAATATTGTTCAGATGAAACTATTTTAAGTTATGTTGAACAACTTATAGGGCCAGATTTTGCACTATGGAATTCAAGTTTCTTTGCAAAGCCAGCTATTGATGGTCATGCTACACCTTGGCATCAAGATGGACAATATTGGCCAATTAGTCCTTTGGCAACGTGTACTGTATGGTTAGCAATAGATGACTCAAATACAGAAAATGGTTGCTTACGTTTTATCAAAGGTTCTCACTTAGATAAAAGGTTAAAATCGCATAATATAAATGATAACAAAAATCTAACTTTAAATCAGGAGTTAGATAAAGAAGAATTTAATGAAACAGAAGCAGTTGATTTAATTTTAAAAAGAGGACAAATCTCTCTTCATGATGTTTATTTGGTCCATGGGTCTGAAGCAAATAAATCTTCTAAATCTAGGAGAGCAATTACTATGAGGTTTATGCCAACTACAAGTTTTTTTGATCATCAAATGGTTAAAGACAAAAACCTTTTTTCAAAATTAAATGTAAGTAAATATGCAGATAGAAAAATTTATCACATGAGAGGTAAAGATATTTCAGGAAAAAATAATTTAACGTACATTTAATTATAACTCATTTAATTTTACTAATTTTTAACAAAAGAGGTTTTTATGGATCAAGCTGTTATTCTTTCAACTGCAAGAACACCGATTGGAAAAGCGTATAGGGGATCTTTAAATGATACTGATGCACCAACCCTAGCTAGTTATGCAATCAAAGCTTCAATTAAAAACGCTGGCATAGATCCATCAGAAGTTGAAGATGTCATTATCGGGGCAGCTGTTCAGCAAGGTACGCAGGGGTATAATATAGGTAGATTATCTGCTGCTGCATCTGGATTACCTGTTCATGTTCCAGGAATGAGTGTTGATCGACAATGTGCTTCTGGCCTTATGGCAATTGCAATTGGAGCTAAGCAAATAGCTTGTAAAGAGATGGATATTGTCATTGGGGGTGGTGTTGAATCTATTTCATTAGTTCAAAATGAGTTTTCGAATAAATATAAATCGCAAGATCGATTTTTAATGAATAGTAAACCTGATATATATATGAGTATGATCGAAACTGCAGAAGTTGTTTCAAACAGATATAAAATAAGCAGAGATCAACAAGATGAGTATGCTCTACAAAGCCAACAAAGAACGGCATTTGCTCAAAATAAAGGTTATTTTGATGATGAAATAATTCCTGTAAAGGCAATGCAAGCTTTTAAAAATTTAGAAAATGATCAATTAGATTACAAAGAAGTTGAAATAATTAAAGATGAATGTAACAGACCAAGTACAGATATCTTTGGATTACAAAATTTAAAACCTGTAATGGGGGAGAATTCTTTTATTACAGCTGGAAACGCAAGCCAACTTTCTGATGGATCATCTGCATCAGTGTTAATGTCTATGAAGTCAGCAGAAAAAAGAAATTTGAATCCAATAGGTATATGTCATGGTGTTGCAGTTGCTGGCTGTGAACCTGATGAAATGGGAATAGGACCAGTTTATGCCATCCCAAAATTATTAAAACAAAGTAATTTAAAAATGGATGATATAGGTCTGTGGGAGTTGAACGAAGCTTTTGCAGTTCAAGTTATTTATTGTAGAGATAGATTGGGGATACCAAACGAAAATTTAAATGTAAATGGTGGTTCAATTTCAATTGGTCATCCTTATGGAATGAGTGGTGCGAGATTAGTAGGACATGCTTTGCTAGAAGGTAAAAGAAGAAAAGTTAAGTATGTTGTTGTTACTATGTGCATAGGTGGAGGTCAGGGAGCTGCAGGGTTATTTGAAGTATTATAATTTACATTAATTTTATTGAGGGGAGTAAATGTTTAAAATTTCTAAAAAAGCTAGGAGGCTTTCAGAAGAAGAAAAATTACAATACAAGAAAGATGGGTATATAACAGGCTTGCCAGTTTTTGATACTCAAGCAAAAGAAGACCTTAATGATTTGTTTATAAGTCTTAGTTCTCGTTTAACCAATGACATAGATATTAATCAAACGAATATGTGGCACAAAGCCAGTTTAAAGTTTTACAACTTATGTAGAACCCCAGCAATTCTTGATTATGTTGAAGATTTATTAGGCCCTAATTTTTTTCAGTGGGGTGGACAATTTTTTCTCAAAGAGCCTAGAGATGGATCCGTAGTTCCTTGGCATCAAGATGCTCAATATTGGCCTTTAACTCCAGCAAAATCTGTAACTGTTTGGTTGGCTCTATATGATACAGATGAACAAAATGCTGCCATGAAAGTTGTTAAGGGAAGTCATAATGAAGGTATGTTTAAACATCATACTAATAAAGCTAGTAATCTTGTCTTAGATCAAGAGGTTTCAGAAGAACAAATAAAACAAGAAGATATTATATCGCTAAATTTAAAAGCTGGTGAGATATCACTTCATGATGATGGCTTGCTTCACGGTTCAGAAGCTAATAATTCAAATAGAAGGCGTTGCGGTGTTACAATGAGATTTGCACCAGTAAATGTTAAAGCAGATTTATCTATCTGGCCACATTTTGAAACACAGCATGCAAGAGGCGTAGATGATTTCAATTATAACCCTGTGGCAGAAATTCCCAGAGGTGAAGGTACACCTGTCAAAAAATTTCAATATTCAAGAGAATTTATAGAACAATGGTAATTAGTTCATATTGACTGGATAAAAAAATGGAAATGCCTGAGTCCAAATATTTTGAATATAAAAATTTTATTGTATCTGACAAAAGAATTATAAAAAATTTAACAATTGCTTATCGAACTTGGGGAAAATTAAACCAAGATAAAGACAATGCAGTACTAATATGTCATGGATATACAAATCATCATCATGCTTTAGATGAAGACATTGGATGGTTTAATAATTTAATGGGTCCAGGAAAAGCTCTGGATACTAATAAATATTTTGTTATATGCTCTAATATGCTGGGATCTTCTTTTGGTACTACCGGCCCTAAATCAATTTATGATAAGACAAATAAACCTTATGGTTCTAATTTTCCAAAAATTATAAACTTAGACATAATAAATGCTCAAAAACATCTTGTAGAAAGTCTCAAAATAAAAAAATTACATGCCGCCTTAGGTTATTCTTTTGGAGGACATTTAGTTTATCTGTGGGCTACAGAGTTTCCTGATAGTTTATGCAAAATTGTATCTATTGCAGGTTCTTTAGATAGATGGGACGTAACAAAAGAAAAAATTGAATTAATTGAAAAACCTTTCAGTGATTGTAAAAATTGGAATAAAGGAAATTTTTATGAACTAGACGATACAGAAATTAAAAAAGCTTTAATTAATTATCGTATAAACGTTTTAAATCATTATGGTTTTGGGGAATATCTAAAAACTCAATATAATGACCAAAAAGATATTAACGCCATAATAGAAACGTCAGCAAAAGGTTGGGCGGAGCATTTTGATCCAAACTCATTGATAATTTTACGTCGAGCAAATTACAAATCTTCTGCATTTAAAAAAGCCTCCAAAATAAAAGTGCCAGTTTTAAAAATATTAGCAAAAACAGATAAAGTAACTAATATGAAAAAGGGTTATGAAACAATTGATTATCTAAAATCCCTTAACATTACATGCTCTCTTGTTGAACTTGAGACAAAATTTGGTCATTATGGTCCAATGGTTGATAGTTTAGAATGGTCAGCAAGATTAAAAAATTTTATAGAAGATAATATTATTTGATTTGAGTAACTAAGGTCGTTAAATGTTTAAAATATCAAATAAAGTCAGAAGGTTATCAGACAAAGAAAAATTACAATATAAAAATGATGGATATATTACTGGCTTACCTGTCTTTTCTAAAGAAGCTAAAAATAATCTAGATGATTTCTTTATTTCATTAAGCTCAAGTATAGATAATGAATTAGATTTAAATAAAACCGCACAATGGCATAAAGCTAGTTTAAAGTTTTATAATTTATGCATAACTCCAGTTATTCTTGATTATGTTGAAGACCTATTAGGCCCTAATTTTTTCCTTTGGGGAGGACAATTTTTTCTCAAGGAACCCCGAGATGGATCAGTAGTCCCATGGCATCAAGATGCACAATATTGGCCTTTATCTCCAGCAAACGCAGTTACCGTGTGGTTGGCACTTTACGATACGAATGAAAAAAATGGTGCAATGAAAGTCGTTAAAGGTAGTCATAATAAAGGTATGTTTAAACATCACACTAATAAAGCCAGTAACCTTGTTTTAGATCAAGAAGTTTCATTTGATCAGATTAAACAGGAAGATATCGTGTCATTAAACCTTAAGGCTGGTGAAATTTCTCTTCATAATGATGGCTTGTTGCATGGTTCTGATGCTAATTATTCTCAAAGACGACGGTGTGGGGTTACCATGAGATTTTCTCCAGTAAATGTTAAAGTAGATTTATCAATTTGGCCTCATTTTGAGGGTCAATTAGTAAGAGGAATAGATAAATTTAAATTGAATCCTATTGCACCAATACCGAGAGGAGAAGCAATACCAACAAGTAAGTTTCAACATTCAAGTGAATTTGCACATTATTGGTAAAAGATCTAAGATATATTATATTTTTAATTAGGTGTTTTATAATAAAATTTAATGAAAATGAGGTTTATAGTGAATGAAATTAGCGCTTTAAATAATAAAATAACTGTGAACCCATATGCTCCAAATATTGGTG
>ERZ802827.701-NODE-701-length-17538-cov-15.6844_pt1 | contig 17538 bp, 12 predicted proteins | sample MGYA00345652_ERZ802827 | MGnify/ENA primary metagenome ERZ802827 (study PRJEB30503, sample SAMEA104212372) | marine metagenome | biome: Westerlies Biome; feature: [SRF] surface water layer (ENVO:00010504) within the epipelagic zone...; material: water... | reverse complement strand
AAAACCAGCTTGCGGTGTCGACGATCACTGCCTGAAGGCCGGCAAACGGGTTGCTGCCCTTCTCGGGCAAGGTCAGCACCATCACAATGGCGCCGAATAGCAAAATCAATGCGGGGAAGAACACCGCTTTATCGATGGTGAAGCGGCGAGGGGTCTGCTGGGTCATATCGGGCTCATACATCAGGCGTGGGCAGAGTGTACCCGAAGCCTGCCAAAAGACCCGAAAAGCCTTGTTTGAAACAAGTTTTCCGTTTGCAGGTAAGGTTTATAACCGGTAGCCTATGTCGTTGTAGTTTTCAAACAATAATCATTTTTCCAAGCCATGAGAAAAAAGGGAGTCAGTATGTCTCATCCCCAACGTTTCCAACGCACGCCCCTGGCGGCCGCGCTCGGCGTAGCGCTCTTGCCACTGGTGGCGAGCCCAGTCCATGCACAGCTGGAAGAAGTGGTGGTCACAGCGACCAAGCAAGAAGCCAGCCTGCAGGACGTACCTGTCGCGGTATCAGCACTCACAGAGGAGTCTCTGAACCAGCGTGGCGTCTCTAACTTCTCTGACTACCTGATCGAGCTGCCCAATGTGTCAGCCGGTGGTGCAGGTCCCGGTCAGAGCACCATGTATATCCGTGGTGTCGCATCGACTACGCCCAATCTGACCACCTCGGGTGTGGCGGGTCTGAGCCCCAACGTGGCACTCTACCTTGACGAGCAGCCGATGGCGCAGCCCGGCCGCAACCTCGATATCTACATCGCCGACATTAACCGCGTTGAGGTCCTCGCGGGACCTCAGGGCACACTGTTTGGCGCAAGTTCACAGGCAGGCGTGGTTCGTCTTATCACTAACAAGCCTGATACGTCCGGTTTCTACGGCCGTGTTCAAGCTGGCGCATCGACGATGAAGGACGGCGAGGCCAACTACAACATTAACGCCATGTTGAACATTCCTCTTAGCGACAACTTCGCTATTCGCGGCGTGGTCTACACCGACGAAAAAGGTGGCTACATTGACAACGTCGCTGGGACGCGAACAGCAAGAGAGAGTGCACGATTCCGGTCCGGCAGCACGATTCGCTCAAATGGGACAGAGGTCGGGTTCAGGGGAGGCTTCCAGCAAAGCGTTACAGACTTCAGCAACGTCACCTTCCTCGAAGCTAATAACGCTGATCTCGTAGAGGACGACTTTAACGACACGACCTATTCGGGCGGTCGCATTGCAGCCCAGTGGGACATTAATGACAACTGGCGCATCAGCGCAGGTGTGATGGCCCAGAAGATCGAAAGTGATGGCACGTTCTACACTGATCCCAATCTCAGCGACGACTACAAAATCCAGCGGTTTGAGAAGGAGTTCGTTGAGGACGAGTACACTAACGTGCATTGGACCATCGAAGGCCGCATTGGCGCACTCGAAGTCCTCTATACCGGTGCCTTCACCGAGCGCGAGACCGATCAGCGTACCGACTACTCAGATTACCTGTTCATTGGTCAGTACATCCCATACTACATCTGCGATTACTACGTGTCCTACACCGGATACTCGCCGGCTGGCGCAGGCACCCCCTCAGGAACCTGTCAGGCGCCTAACCTTTATACGACCAATAAGGTGGACAGCGAGTTCACCAGCCACGAGATTCGCTTCAGCACCGATCAGGACAAGCGCTTCCGAGTCACTGCAGGTGGCTTTTTCAGTGAGATGGAGCTGAGCGAGATAGTCGACTTCTCCTACCCCGGCAGCAAGTTTGTTAACTCGTACGGCGGTGGCTATAACGGCACAGGTCTTGGGTTCGCTGAAAATTACAATTATCCCTACGACGGCCAGGGCGGCTACAAAGTGGGAGCCGGTCCCTATCCGAGAGATACGGTCTTCCGAAACGACATTCTTCGCACGGATGACCGGATGGGGGTATTTGGAGAAGTCACCTTCGATCTGACCGATAGCTTATCGATTACCGGCGGCCTGCGCTGGTTTGAGTACGAGGCGGATCTAGCCGGTAGCGCTAACGGGTCTTTCTATAACATGACAGGGACCGACTATAACAAGTTTGGTACCAACATTAACGACCTGTACGATGGTGATCAATCCATTCGCTGGACCTATGCTGGCTTCTTCCCTTACGAGGCCAGCCCGGTCTATTCGCCAAGCAACCTGCCGTCAGCGGATGATCCCAACTACCAGCGGATCGTCAACAGCATCTACGCGCCGGACAAGGCCGAAGATGATGGCGTCATCGGAAAGGTCACGCTGTCTTGGCGGCCCAATGATGATCACTTGTGGTATGTCACCTGGTCAGAGGGCTTTAGAACAGGCCTTCTCAACCGTCCCGGCGGCGCCTACCAAGCAGCCAACGACTACACCGTGCCATTCGAGGTAAAGTCTGACGAACTGATCAATATCGAGCTGGGCTGGAAACTGGACATGCTGGATAACACCCTGCGCTTCAACGGCTCGGTGTTCTTCCTGGATATCTCAGATCTGCAGACCACGATCTTTGATACCAGCATTGTTAACCTGTTCTTCTCGGACAACGCTGCTAATGCGGAAGTGACAGGTCTCGAGGGTGATATCACTTGGGCGCCAACAGGCAACCTTACGATGGGTGCGGCTTTCTCGTTCCTCGATACAGAGATAACAGACACGCTGACTCCGTCTACAGACGTGCAGGAAGGCCTCGAGCTGGCTTACGCACCAGAGTTCCAAGGCAATGTCTGGATGCGCTACGAGTGGACTATGGGTAACGGTTGGATGGCTCACGTGATGCCTAGCATCAGCCACTCTGCCAAATCCTACAGTGATATCATCACTATTAACCGGATGGACGTGCCGAGCTGGACGATGGCCAATGTCACCGCGGGCGTTTCATCGGACAAGTGGATGGTTGAAGCCTTTGTCACCAACCTGACCGATGAGCAAGTAGTCACTGGCGCCAACTACGTCAACGACCGTGAGCGTTTGGCTCTGGCACCGCCTACTACGCTCGGTGTTCGCGTCTCCTTCGACTTTTAAAAAGTCGGTAGAGACATCTCTTGAAAAAGTGCCCCAATCGGGGCACTTTTTTTATCTGTTAACTTTCTGCGACTCAATACAACGTCATGACTGCTTCTCCTGCCAACGAAGATCCGGATCCGCTGGGCGCTGTGCAACGGCTGCTACAGCAAGGAGAAATCGCCAAAGCACTTGAGACACTCAATAGCCTCGCTGACAGCGCTCAGTCCTCGGTTATGGGCCAATATATGCGGGGTGTCTGCTTGCGACTAACGCGCGATTTCGCCAATGCGGAGTTCGCTCTTAGGCAGCTGGTAGAAAGCAATCCTTCCTATGGCAGGGCTTTTCAGGAGCTTGGTCACCTGTATCGAGACGCTAACATGCCCACCGAGGCACTTAATGCCTACGCCACTGCCTGTCATCTCAACCCCGGCCTCAAAGCCAGTTGGGCGGCGCAGAGAGAGCTGGTCGGCAAAAACTCACCTGAGCGCGCGGCTCAGATTAATCAAAGACTTCAGTGGTTGGAGGCTTTACCGCCGAGCCTACTGGCAAGCTGGGACCTGCTTCACGAAGGCAAGCTGCATCGGGCCGAGCAGCTGTGCCGGCAGTTTATGCAGCAGAATCCTCAGCATATTGATGGGATGCGCGTACTGGCAGAAATTGCCACCCGCCATGGCGTTTTGGAAGACGCTGAGTTCCTTCTTGAAAGCGCTGTAGAGTTCGAGCCTGAGCATAGGCAAGCGCGAATCGACTACGTACAGATCCTCAGCAAACGACAGCGCTTCCAGCGCGCGGTAGACGAGGCCAAGGCGCTGCTTGATCAAGCGCCTGATAATCCTCAACTGCAATCACTTTACGCCATTCAATGCATGCAGCTAGGAGACTACGAGTCGGCGCTGACGCTGTTCGATAAAATTTTGAGCCGTGTTCCCGATGATCCCGTGACCAATGTGTCAAAGGGCCACGCATTAAAGACGGGGGGTCGGTCAGAGGATGCGATTAACGCTTACCGCGCCGCTTTGAAGTCCCAGCCATTTTATTGTGATGCTTGGTACTCGTTGGCGAACCTGAAGGTCTATCAGTTTGATGACGACGAGCTGTCATCGATGCAAGCACTTGATGAGAATCCGCATCTCGGTGGCCAGGACAGGGTCTACCTTCAATTTGCTCTGGGTAAGGCATTTGAAGACCGAAAGAATTATCAGCAATCGTTTCACCACTACGCCAAAGGCAACGCCATCAAAAAGGCGCAACTGCAATATAAGGCCGAAGGCACCACTCAGGAGTGCGAAGATCAAATCGCCGCATGCACTCACGAGATCTTTAACCGGGAAACAGGGTGCTCGGCATCTGACCCTATCTTCATTCTTGGACTGCCGCGTGCAGGCTCCACTTTACTTGAGCAGATTCTCTCTTCACACAGTATGGTCGACGGCACGCTGGAGCTCCCCAATGTACTGTCAATCAGTGGCAAGCTGCGGCGCCTGGGTCAGCGAGAAGGCAATCAAAAATATCCTTTTAATCTGGCGGATCTGTCTGCCGAGCAACTCGCGACATTGGGCGAAGAATTCATTCGCGATACACAAGTGCACCGGATGGGCGCGCCCTTCTTTATCGATAAGATGCCCAACAACTTCCGCCACATTGGGCTCATCAAGCTCATGCTGCCCAATGCCAAGGTCATTGATGCACGCCGGGACCCCATGTCCTGCTGCTTCTCGGGCTTCAAACAGTTGTTCGCTGAAGGGCAGATGTTCAGCTACGATCAGGAGGACATTGCTCAGTACTACCTGGACTATGTGCGCCTGATGAACCACTGGGACGACGTCATCCCCGGCTATGTGCTGCGCGTGCAGCATGAGGATGTGGTGGCTGACCTCGAGACTCAGGTGCGGCGGATGCTCGATTTCTGCGGGCTCCCTTTTGAGGAGTCCTGCCTCGAATTCCATAAAACAGAGCGCAACGTGCGAACGCCGTCATCGGAGCAAGTGCGACAGCCGATTTTCTCGACCGCGCTAGAGCAATGGAAGCACTATGAGCCGTGGCTGGAACCGCTCAAAGCCCGCCTTGGGCCTGACTGGGTCTCACAGGACTAAAGCCGCAAGCAGCTTATTGGGCTTTGACCCACTCCAGAATGGAAGAGAAATCCCGGAGGCCGTTGCCCTCACCCTGATGATCTGAATAGGCTGCCATAGCCTGTTTGCCCATCTGGTTATTGAGCCCGCAGCTTTCTGCGACCTCACAGGCCAAACCCAGATCCTTGACCATCAGATCGACCATAAAACCGGGATGATAGTTGTTACTCGAGGGCACACCTTCCATCACATCGGGCCAGGGGTTATAGACCTGCAGTGACCAGTTGTTACCGGAGCTGGCCTTCATGATCTCTGAGAGTACCGCTGGATCCAGCCCATGCGCGTGACCCATTGCGAGCGCCTCGGAGGTGCCGATCATGTGCACTGCCAGCAACATGTTGTTGGCCGCCTTGGCCACTTGGCCGGCGCCCGCGGGCCCCGCGTGAAAGATTTTTTCCGCGCTGCCCATGCCTTCAAGAATCGGCTTGGCCCGGTCGAATGCGGCTGCACTGCCGCCACACATAAAGGCGAGCGTGCCGGCCGCGGCCGCCGCCACACCGCCCGATACCGGGGTATCCATGAAATCGATTCCGAGCTCGGCAGCCGCCTCGCCGACCTGACGCGCGGTCGCCGCGTCGATGGTGCTGGCGTCGAGAATCAGTGTGTCAGTCGACACCTTGGCCAAGAGACCGTCCTCGCCGAGGAACGTGCCCGCGACGTGCTTGCCTGCGGGCAGCATGCTGATGATCACATCGGCGCCCTCTGCCGCCTCGGCTGCAGATGCAGCGATAGCAGCGCCCTCAGCCTCCAGCGCCGCACAGGCCGCCTCGACCAAATCAAATACCGTGAGGGAATGACCCGCGGCCAGCAGATTTTTGGCCATCGGGCCACCCATATTACCCAAACCCAAAAATGCGATAGCGGCCATCTGTTACTCCGGTAATCCGAGTGCGGGCATATCTGCTGGCGCGTTGAAGAATGAATCGACGACGTCAGCAGGAACCGAAGCAAGATCCGGATAGGTCCACGCAGGAGAGCGATCTTTGTCTACCAGCAGCGCCCGCACGCCCTCGGCGAACTCGGGGTGGCGCATGATGTTGCAGCCCAATATCAGCTCTGACTCAAAAACCGCCTCTAGGCTCGCTTCCCGGGTTTGATTCAACTGGCGGAAAATCCAGTTAGCGGCCAGCGGCGAGCCGTGGGCAAAACCGTCTCGTGCCTTACCCAGCCAGCTGTCCTCGCCCTGCCAGTTCATCACGCGGGCATGAATCGCTGCGAGGTCATCGCCCGCCATCCACTCGTTAATCGTGTCAATGTGGGGCTCAATTTGTGCATCGGGTCGTTCAATGCCGGCCGCGCTATCGGCAAGCACAGCGCCGACCAGTTCATGATTCGCGTCTGAGTCAGCAGACCAGGCCTGCGTGGTGAGGTCTGCGAGTAAATCGGCCTTCTGCTCGTTGGCAAGGAAGTGCGTACCCAGCCCACAATAGAGCGCGTCCGTGGCGTTGATGTGGGAAGACGTCAGCGCCAGAAAGCGGCCCACCTGCCCCGGCATACGATTCAGGAACCAGCTCCCGCCAACATCAGGGAACAGGGCAATCGTGATTTCGGGCATGCCGATACGCGTGCGCTCGCTGACCACCCGATACCGGCACCCGGCAAGAATACCGAGCCCCCCACCCATGACGACGCCATGGCCCCAGCAAATTAGCGGCTTCGCGTAAGTGTGCATCAGATAGTTCATGCGGTACTCCCGAGCAAAAAAATGCTCAGCGTACTCACAAGGGCCACCGGGAGTTTCGATGCAAGAGTTGCGCAATGCCTGCACGTCACCGCCAGCACATAACGCCTTTTCTCCGGCACCATCGATTAACACCGCAGCAACCCTGTCATCGTCAGACCAGGCTTCAAGGCGGTCAGTGATGATCTCCACCATCTCCCGGGTTAGCGAGTTCAGCGTCTTCTCGACGTTGAGGGTCAGCTGCCCAATCACCCGGTCTCCGGCCGGATGCTCGACAACCAGGACGCTATCGGTCATCGATTTTTCCACTCGGGCTCACGCTTTTCGAGGAACGCGTTGGTGCCTTCCTGCTGATCCTCGGTTGAGAATAGCGCGACAAACTCATCGCGCTCCGCAACGAGGCCCTCGGCGATCGCGATATTCCGAGCCGAATGAATAAGACGTTTGCAGGCCGCCACCGAGGTGGGTGACTGATTACCCACTTTGGCCGCCAGCGCCGTTGCCGTTGTCAGCGCGTCGCCTGTGGGCACAACTTCCTCGACTAAGCCCAGCGCTTGCGCCTGCTGGGCGCCAATGCGCTCACCACAGAGAATCATGCGCTTGGCCCAACCCTCGCCCACCAACTGGGTCAACCGCTGGGTACCACCGGCGCAGGGTAGCAAGCCCACACGCGCCTCGGGCAGCGCCAGCGCCGCCTGCTCTTCAGCAATGCGGATATCACAGGCCAGCGCCACTTCCAGGCCACCGCCCATCGCAAAACCGTTGATGGCCGCAATCGACACACCGCGGAAATCAGCCAGCGTCTCAAACGCCTCGCCAAAGGCCTCGCCTACGGCCCGGGCCACATCCGCATCACCGGAGGCAAACTGGTTCAGATCCGCACCCGCCGAGAAAAACTTCTCACCCGCGCCCGTCAGCACCAAGGCGTAAACGGTCGGCTCGGCATTCAAGGCCTCGACGACGGCCTTCAGCGCCGGCAAGCTCTCGCGGTCCCAGGTATTGGCAGACGGATTGTCGATCATGACCGTCGCGATGTTGCCCTCGATCGAGACTTTGATTTTTTCGGATGGACTGATGCTCATTGAATAACCTCCAGAGCGCCGTCCATCAGCAGCTTCCGGCCGACGATGACGCGCATAATTTCATTGGTTCCTTCGAGAATTTGATGCACCCGGGTGTCGCGCACGTAGCGCTCCATCGGATACTCCTTGATGTAGCCATAACCCCCGAGCAACTGCAGGGCATCATTGCAGACTGTAAAGCCCACGTCGGTAGCAAAGCGCTTGGCCATAGCGCAGTAAGTGGTCGCCTGCGGATCATTGTTGTCTAGCTTGCTGGCAGCGAGCCGAATCATCTGCCGGGCTGCAACCAGCTCCGTCAGCATGTCGGCGAGCCTGAATTGAGTATTCTGAAACTCCGCGATCGCGGTATCGAACTGCTTACGCTCCTGCACGTAGGCCGTCGCGTCCTGAATCGCGCGCTGTGCCGTACCGACCGAGCAAGTGGCGATATTAATGCGGCCACCGTCCAGTCCTTCCATTGCAATGGCAAAACCCTGACCTTCTTCCCCCAGCCGATTCGATACCGGGACGCGTACGTTGTCGAAGGTGATCATGCGAGTGGGCTGGGCGTTCCAGCCCATCTTGTGTTCTTTTTTGCCGTACTCGATGCCCTCGGCATCGGCCGGTATCAGCAAGGCGGTCACCCCTTTGGGTCCCGAATCCGCGGTGCGGGTCATCACCACCAGCACATCCGTTTCGCCTGCACCTGAGATAAAGACTTTGCTGCCATTGACGACATAGGCGTCGCCATCAAGCACGGCACTGGTGCGCAAACTGCCCGCGTCGGAGCCCGCGCCCGGCTCGGTAAGGCAGTAAGACGCGAGCTTTTCGCCCATCACCAATTCGGGACACCACTCATCGACCACCGATTGCTGGCAATACTTGCCGATCATGGCGGTGGCCATATTGTGAATCGTCAGAAACGCGGCGGTGGTGGTGCATCCCTTCGCGAGCTCTTCCACGATCAGGCTGGCATCCAGACGTCCCATACCCAGCCCCCCCGCGGCTTCGGGGGTATACATGCCCATAAAGCCTAACTCACCGGCGGCCTTCAGCGCCTCCTTGGCAAAAACAGATTCCGCATCCCAATGCGCTGCATGGGGCGCCAGCTCTTTCTCGGAGAAAGCCTTGGCGCTGGCGATATAGGCCTGCTGATCGTCGTTCAGTTCAAAATTCACTCAGGGTGCTCCAACCGCTAGGGCTCATCGACACTCTGCGACGCGAAGCCAAAAGACCTCGCCTCGCGGGGCGCACAGTATAAACTGATTATGGCCCAACCCGACGTTTCGATACACAAGTGAAATTGATTGCAAGCCGCATCAATCCTCAGTATTTGGGATCAGCTGACTGGTATGAGGCGGCCGGGCGGTTTACCCTTAGCCCTCGATTTTTGGTGATTGGGGGATGGACCGTCATGTCGCAGGATATTGGTGACGCCAAGGCATTTATTGCCGATCTGGTCGCGCGATCTCGCGCCGCTCAAAAACAGATCGAGCACTATTCTCAGGAGCAAGTCGATGCGCTGATCCGGGCCATGGTGTGGTCCGTGGCGCGGCCTGGTATGGCAGAAGAGATTGCCCAATTCACTATCGATGAAACCGAGCTCGGCAACTACGACGGCAAATTCCTGAAGATCCAGCGCAAAACCCGCGCCACCCTCCTCGACATCATTCACGACAAGTCCGTTGGCATCATTGAGGAATACCCCGAGCGCAATATTCGCGTCCTCGCCAAGCCGCTGGGCGTAATCGGCGCACTGGCGCCCTCGACCAACCCGGAAGCGACCCCCGTTATCAAAGGCATTCATGCCGTCAAAGGCAGGAATTCGATCATTGTTGCGCCCCACCCACGAGCCAAGCTGACCAACAAAAAAATCTGTGACCTGATGCGCGCCGCGCTAAAGAAAATGGGGGCGCCTGAGGATCTGGTGATTGGCATCGAAACCCCTAGCCTCGAGACCACCAACGAATTGATGCGCCAGTGCGACCTAGTGCTCGCTACCGGCGGCGGGGCCATGGTGCACGCCGCCTATTCGAGCGGCTCACCGGCGCTGGGCGTTGGTGTGGGTAATGCTGTTATCACAGTGGATGACACGGCTGATCTCGACGCCGCGGCAGAGAAAATCCGCCTCTCAAAGACGTTGGATCTGGCGGCATCGTGCTCATCGGATAACTCAGTGGTACTGCTTGATGGCATCTATGAACCCATGCTGGAAAAATTGAAGGCGCAGGGTGGTTATCTTTGTAACGAAGACGAAAAAGCCGCGCTTCGCAACACCCTCTGGGATGAGGAGCTTCATCTGAATACGGCCATCGTGGCGCAACCCCCGGAGAAAATCGCCCAGATGGCGGGGCTTTCGATCCCGGAAGAGACGAAGTTCTTCATCGTGCCGGAAGACGGCTGGGGTCCTGAGCATCCCTTCTCAGGTGAAAAGCTGTCGGTGATTATGGCGCTCTACCGCGCGCGTGACATCGATCACGCCATTGAGCTCACACAAAATATTCAGGCCTATCAAGGTCAGGGCCACAGCTGCGGTATTTACTCGAACAATGATGAAAACATCATGAAGCTGGCCGAGAACACCTACACCTCTCGCGTCATGGTGAACCAACCGCAGGCTGCCTCTAACAGCGGTAATGTCTGGAACGGTATGCGGCAGACGTTCTCCCTGGGATGCGGTTCTTGGGGCGGTAACGGCACCAACAATAATATTTCCTGGCGCGATCTCATCAACGAAACCTGGGTTTCGATGCCGTTGGCGGAAGATAAGGTAATCCCCTCAGACGAAGAGCTGTTTGGCGACGTCATCAACCAGCTAGGGTAGAGCAAGCCAGTGTCAGATCAGGGCGGGCGAGAAGCGGATTCGGAGCTACCCGACCTGATGGATCCGGAGGTCCAGCAGTGCCCCTACGCGCTGTATCAAGCGCTTCGGCACAACACGCCGCTGTATCGCATGCCGTCCACCGGCTTCCATCTGGTCACCAGCTATGAGTTGGCGCGTGAGGTCATCAGGGCGCCGGACCAGTACGTGAGCAGCGTGAGCCCGATGGCGCTGGCCGACGAGGGCATCCCTCAGGAAATCATCGATATCTATGAAAATGACGGCTGGTTGCCGCTGGCCTCCTGCTCTACATCAGACCCGCCGCAGCACACGCGGGTGCGCGGTTTTCTGGAGAAACTCTTTACTGCAGAGCGGGTCCGCGCCGCGACACCCGCCATCGATGCCATCGCTGAATCACTGCTCGACGAGCTTGAGGGGCGGACGGAGATTGAATTTATTCAGGACTTCGCGCACCCCCTTCCAATGATGGTGATTGCCGACTTACTAGGCGTACCGCGCGCTGACATTGGCCAGTTCAAGATCTGGTCAGACGCCATTGTTGAGCCGTTCAGCATGATGGCCAGCAGAGAGCGGCGCATAGAGTGTGCCCGGCTGGTTGTTGAGATGCAGGCCTACTTCGCTGACATGGTGGCAGAGCGGCGCAAAAAACCGCGGGACGACCTGATCAGCGAGGCCATTGCCTACCGGGATAAGGACGGGGACGCCTTCACCATGCAGGAGTTGATGACCGTCATCACCATTGACCTCCTGGCCTCCGGCAACGAGACCACAACCGCAGCGATTGGCTCGGGTCTGAAGCTACTGATTGAAGACCGCGACGCGCTCAACAATGTGCTCGCCGAATCAGCGCTGATCCCGACATTAGCGGAAGAGATTCTGCGGCTGGAATCGCCGGCGCAAGGCATGTTCAGGCGCTGCGCTCACAGTGGCAATCTCGCGGGGGTCACTCTTGAGGAAGGTGAACTGCTGAATATTCGCTTTGGCGCAGCCAACCGCGATGAAGCGCAATTTTCAGAGCCGGATCGCATCGATCTCCAGCGAAAAAAAGCGGGCAGTCATCTCGCATTTGGCATGGGCCGGCATGTCTGCGTGGGTGCCGCGCTGGCCCGTCAAGAAATCATCAGTGCATTTCAGGCGCTCACCCGCCGTTATGACCGCTTCTGGTTGCTACCGGATCGTCCTGAACCGGTCTACCAACCCAGTCTCTTTGGGCGTAATTTGCTATCACTACACGTTGGGTGGTCGCCGCGCCGATAGCTTGGTCAACGCGCCGCTTCTTCGCGGAGATCGTGCGCTGAAAACCCTCTGCTATCAACTGTTGGCACCCGTGGAGCACCTCAATCGGTCACCGTGTTAACACCGCAATCAATTTAGACCCCGAGCCAGTCTCTGGAACGAGTGGTCACGCCGCGAGCGCCCCTCTAGAATGCCAATTCAAGCACTCACACGACATAAGAAGAGGAACCCATGAGTCGCATCAGCTTTGTACCGACCTCCGAGTGGAGTGAAGAACTCCGAACATTCGTCGCCGCCGACAGTGCGACAGAGCTAGAGCTGGGTATCACAAGGATGCTCGCCCACTCACCGGAACTCGCGATGGGTTTGCTTGGCTTTGGCGGGGCCATGGTGACTAAGCGGACGCTGCCTGAGCGTTTGATCGAGCTATTGAGATTGCGCGTGGCGTTTCATAACCAGTGCCGGAGCTGCATGGCAATCCGCTACCGCGCAGCCAGTGCCAACGTCTCCGAAGACGATGTCTGTAGCTTGGAACAGCCACATGAAGCGGAGTCTCTCAACGATCGGGAACGCCTTGCGGTGGAACTGGGTGACCGATTCGCCTGCGATCATTTATCCATCGATGGGGCATTTTTTGAGCAGCTTAAAGCGCTCTTTTCAGAAGCCGAAATTGTGGAGCTACTGATGCATTGCGCGCTCTATGTGGGAGTGGGCCGACTGGCCGCGGTGCTCGATATGACCGAGGACCTTCCTGAGGGTTTCAATTTGCCCTTCGGCCACGGTAATCACGTCACGCCGACATCGGGTGACCCGGTGGTGGTGAGGTAAGCAGGGTGGCGATGACTTTCACTGGGTATCGGGGCATCGCCAACGATCACCCTTCTGGGCTCCTGGCTAGCAGGCATGGCAATCTGCGGGTCGGACTGATCCTCTTCGCGCTACTGAGCACAGTACTGGTCGCGTCCCGCGCTTTAGCCGCGCCCTATCAAGGATGGTCACTGCCCGGCGCGGACGAGGGAGGTGGGCACTTCAGTCACGCGACGCAAATCACCCCGGACAATGTTGGGGAACTGGAGATCGCGTGGACGCATCGCTCGGGGGACTTCAGAGAGGGCGAGAACTTCATCGGTGGATTGAGCGGCGAGGCGCCACTGCAGTCGTCTTGGCAGGCCACGCCGGTGCTCATCGAAGATCATTTGTATCTCTGCACCCCTTTTAACCGCATTCTGGCTATTCACGCCGAAACCGGGGTAGAGCGCTGGTCCTATTCCCCCGACATCGACCTGGAAAGCTTCCCTATGCCGCGTTGTCGGGGCGTGACCCAATGGACTGACGAGCGGGTCCCACCGACCGAGCCTTGCCATCGTGTGGTCATTGCACCGCTCATGGATGCGCGGGTGCTTGGCCTGGACGCGGTTACCGGTCAGACCTGCCCGTTTGGTGAGGTGGCGGAACTCGACCTCAGTAAAGGCCTTGGCCCCTATGAGGCCGGGTTCTACATGCTGAATACCCCGCCCGCAATTACCGGCAATACGTTGATCACCGGCGGCTCAGTGGCAGACAACATCACCACCGCCGTCCCCAGTGGTGTGGTGCGCGCCTACGATTTAACCACCGGTGCACTGTTGTGGGCCTGGGAGCCCATTGTCGCCGTTGAACCCTCGGCCTCTGCCGCAACTGTGAGCGATAGCGATGATAAAGTCGCGTCCTCAGACAGCGCCACAGATCAGCGCTATCAGCAGGGCACGACCAATTCCTGGTCCTACCTGTCGGTCGATCCTGAACTGGGTCTGGTCTATGTCCCCACCGGCAATACGTCGCCGGACTACTACGGAGGCCACCGCGGCAACCTGGATTACTACTCGAGCTCGGTGGTGGCCTTGTCAATCGCCACGGGAGAAGTGGTGTGGCACTTCCAAACCGTGCATCACGATATCTGGGATTTCGACGTGCCCTCCCAGCCGACCCTGTTTGAAGCAGAGATCGAAGGCCGCGAGATCAAGGGCTTGGCCCAAACCACTAAGCAGGGCTATGTCTTTCTGCTGGATCGGGTGACAGGTGAGCCGCTGTTCCCGGTCGAAGAGGTGCCGATGCCGCAGGGGACCGTGCCGGGTGACTACACGTCTCCCACCCAGCCAGTCCCCACCAAGCCTCGCTCGTTATTCGATTTGCCAGGCGAGAGAGATCCTGTCTGGGGCTTGGTCCCCTGGGACAAGTGGGCCTGCGAAGATACGCTCGCCAATTTACGGTATGAAGGGCCGTTTACCCCCGCTGCGCTGGAGGGTGCGCTCCACATGCCCAGCGCCTTCGGCGGACAAAACTGGGGGGGGCCATCGATTGATCCCGGTCGCCAGAAATTAGTGGTCAACACGCTCCACATGGGGACGGTGTTGCAGCTGATTCCCCGGGATCAGTGTGACGGCGAAGGCCCGGAGCCGGTGGCGGACGGTCCGTTCTTGCTCGAACCCTCCGAGGGCACACCCTACTGCAATCGGCGTTGGCTCGGTTTTGTCTCACCGCTCGGCGTGCCCTGTACACCTCCACCCTGGGGGACCCTCGCGGGCATTGATCTGCAAACCGGCAATGTGGATTGGCAGGTGCCGCTGGGCACCACGCGGGACATGGCGCCCTGGCCGTTTTGGTACATCCAAGGATCCCCTAATCTCGGTGGCCCGGTGAGCACGGCCAGTGGCCTCACCTTCATTGGCGCGACCACCGATCATTTCCTGCGTGCCTTTGATACGGACACCGGGGAAGAACTCTGGAAAGGCCGACTGCCGACTTCGGGACATGGCCTGCCCATTACCTACCAGCTCAGCGAGAACGGTAAACAGTACGTGGTGATCGCCGCAGGCGGGCACGCCGCCATGGGCACGCCCCCGGGCGATTACCTGATTGCCTTCACGCTACCCGATAAATCTTGAGGCGAATCTCATGAATGCACCCATTATCACGACACCTGCAGGCGACCTGCTCGCCAATATTCACGAGCTCGCGTGGCTGGATGTGGGTGGCGGTACCCAGTTCAAAATTCTCCGGATCTGCGAACAAACCGGGCAGTGGGCGCTCTATGTGCACATGGACCCCGGGGCACGATTTCAGGCGCACCGGCACGAAGGTACCGGCCAGTTTTTTATTCTGAGTGGCGAGTTAATCTACGACGTGGGTACCGCCCCTGCCGGGACCTATGGCTTTGAACCGGTGTTCGCCGAGCACAGCGATGCGCATTGCGTGGTGGAAACCGAGATGCTGTTTTTGGGTGAAGGCGCTGTCACCTATTTCACCCCCGAGGGTGAAGTCGATTACGTGTTCAATGCGATGACGTTGAAGGCCGCGCAGGAAGGCGCAGCACAGATAGATTTATGCCCTAACTGAAGGCCACTTAAAAAAGGATCAACCGATAGCTCGGTCAACATCCTCTTTAGTGATACGCCCTTCCGGCCCCGATCCCTCTATTTGCTCAGGGTCAATGCCCGCTCTCTCTAACTTCCGACGCAAAGCGGGCGCAATGCGCGTTGCCGAAGCGCGATCAGTCTTAGCAATATGGACCTCGGGGGACACAGGTATTGTCTCTTCCTCGGAAACGGTATCCTCATCTCTGATCTGTGCGGCGATAAACGCTTCAATCGCATCGTCTGTCACAACTTCAGATGCGATCACGCCGATTAAATAGCCGACCGGCAACTCCTCACCTACCTCGGCCAGGATTCGCACCAACGTGCCGGAGCTTCTCGCCTCAAAACTGTTCACAATTTTGTCGGTTTCGATGTCGACGATTTCTTCACCAGCCTTCACGGTGTCTCCCTCAGCTTTATGCCAGGCGACGATCGTGCCTTGAGTCATTTCAATGCCCCACTTGGGAATCGTCACCGCATCCAGGCTCTTACTCACTGCGAGTACTCCTTGCAAGGTCCGCCTTGGGCGGCAATGAAAAGACCATCAGTGCATTGCCGGGCATGCGGGCACCGAACTGGTACCCGGAATTGATCAGCACATGCCCCTTGTACAGCACGGGGCCATCAGACTCGATGGAGCCCCCCAATGCGGTATCGCCGGATACTGATTCGAAGTCACCGAAGGTGTCGAACGACCAGAGGATCTCGCCGGAGAGGCTGTCGTAGACATTGATGTTGCCGTCGAGGCTACCGGCAAAGACCAGCTGGTCGGTGCTGGTAATCGCGGCGGACATACCCTGATCACAGACAGGGATTGGCGACTTGCCCTCGCAGTCAGCAACGCTGGGCGTGTACCAGCGAACCTCACCCGAGGCCGGGTCGAGCGCATGGATACCGGGAGAAACCGGCCCGGTGAAGCGCCCGGTAATCGTCGTATCAGCGATCGGCACAAACAAAGAATCGTCGTTCGCTGACATGCCCCAGTGGACACCCCCAAGGAAACCGCCGCGACCGACCTTGTTATGCCAGACAACGGCACCGCCATTGTCAGGGTCGAGGGCGTAAACATCCCCACTCTTCTGACCCACCAGCAAGTAATCGCGCTCGCCGCCGGACCACAGTACTGTCGAGGCGCCGATATCCAGATCAGGTCCGTCTTCTTCCGGGCAGTTGGCAGCTTCACCGATAAAGCACGCCATATTCCAGGCATCGCCACCCAGTAGCTGCTTCGCCCACTGACGCTCGCCGGTGGCCAAAGAAAACGCCAATACCGCATCACTCGTATCCGCTGCTGGCGAGGTGTAGGCCTCGCCAGTACCAACATAGAGCACGCCACGCTCGGCATCGATAGTTGGGCTGTTCCATACCGGGGCACCCGCAGGGCCTTTTCGCGCCGCACCAAAGGGGTTTGTCTCACCCGTTTCTACCGCAGGCTCTTCGATCACATGGGCGCGCCAATTCAGCTCGCCCGACGCTGCATCGACAGATGCGACGCCACCGCGGAAGGTGCAACAGGCGTAGCCGGGATCGGCTGCAGTGGCCCACTCTGAGGAGGAAATTGGCACGTAAAGGCTACCCTCATGGAGCTTGGGAGAGCCGGTAATGGTCGCATCGGGATGGACCCCCACTGACGCGCGCCACACTAGGGAGCCATCACTCGCATCAATGGCATGCACCGTGGCACTGAAATCACCCATGTAAAGCACCGGGTCGTCGCGGCCCGGCACCAGACCGAGGGACAGACTGCTGCGGACCTCGGCGCCGGCCGAGTAGGTCCAGTGCGCGCATCCTGATTCGAGATCTAGCGCGTAAATATCGCCTGACTGCGAACCAACAAAGATCACGCCGTCATGCACTAGGGGTTGTGAGCGTGCACGCAGGGCGCCCGGATAGGCAAACACCCATTTGAGTGCGAGCTGATCCACGTTGTTACGGTCTAGCCCTGCGCCATCGCTATGCCGGCGGTTTTTGGCATTGCCACCCCAGCCCTGCATGGCTGCAGCATCGCTGCTGGCGAGTTCGTTCATCGGGTCAGCGCAGGCCAGTATCGGTTTCGGCGGCGCCATGGCTTCTCCGGCCAGAAAACCCGCCAGCACCTCGCGCTCCGTATCCGACAACGCCGAAGCCTGCACGCGCATGACGCCGTTATTCATCGCGTTCAGGCTGGTGTCGGCACCGCGGCCGCCTCTGCAGGTTCTCAGGTTCGGC
>ERZ802827.695-NODE-695-length-17626-cov-10.9845_pt1 | contig 17626 bp, 17 predicted proteins | sample MGYA00345652_ERZ802827 | MGnify/ENA primary metagenome ERZ802827 (study PRJEB30503, sample SAMEA104212372) | marine metagenome | biome: Westerlies Biome; feature: [SRF] surface water layer (ENVO:00010504) within the epipelagic zone...; material: water... | reverse complement strand
CAGTAAAACTTTTCCAGTATTATCTACAAACTTTGTTCCCTTATTAATTATTGTAAATTTTTTAAATTTTTCTTTAATTCCAATTGTTTCAAAAACTCTCATTATTTCATCATCAAAATGAACAGCTCTAGGTAATGGATATAAACTTTTTTCTTTTTCAAGTATCATAACGGATAAATTACTTTTAACTAATAAACTTGCCAATGTTCCACCAGTTGGTCCGTAGCCTATGATAATGACGTCAAAACTTTTCATTAATATAAGTTTTTATTTTTTATTTACTATGTTTGAGTATAACCAAGGGCAATCAACAAATAAAGGTGCTTGCTTTCCTTTAGATGCTGTATCTAATCTTTTTTCTCTAAATTTAAGTCTATCTTTATCTGACATATATAATCTTTCATGTCCCCAAAAACTTGGCCCTTCAAATGTTTCAATAGACTCCCAAGTTTTAGGATCAATAATTCTGCCACCCCACCCATTTTCAACAAAAAATCCTGAAGGAGTATGAGAATAAAATGAGGTCATATAATCATTAGTGTGTCTTCCTAAAGTATAAGCAATTGCATCATCTTTATATTGTAATAAATCGTAACCTTGGCCAACATCATCTAAGCTATTATACTCAACCATAAAGTGATGAAAACCTTCTCTTCCGGAACCAAAAAAAGCAAAACTATGATGCCTTCCATTAACGTGAAAAAAACAAAGAGAGATTGGGGTATTGCTATAATCACTAATTTTAAAATCTAATAGATCTCGGTAAAAAGGAATAAGTGATTGGACATCTTTTACATGTATTACAATATGTCCCATACCATAAGGTCCAGTTTTAAAACCTGATATTGGACGTCCAGAAACAAATGGATCAGTGTCTTTCATTGGCTTGTATACAATTTCCATTCTATTTCCTTGAGGATCAGTAAAAAAAATTAGTTCCTCTACAAATCTTTTATCACTTAGTGCTTTATCACCTTGGAAGACATGTATTTTATTCTTTTCCAATCTTGCAGCATACATCTGCAAATCTTCTTTGGTGTCGACTTCCCAACCCATGAATGCCATATTATCTCCAACATCTCCTGTAATTGCCAGTCGTTGTTTATGATCATCCATTCTGAAGCTTAGAGAACCTTTGCCTCTATCAACTTGTTGCATTCCTAAACATTTTTGAGAATATTCTGACCAATCGTCAATTTTATCAGAATTTACACCAATATAACTTAATGCATTTATAGCCATTTTATGAGCCTGTAAAAATTTTCATTACAGACTCATATACCTTTTTTTTATTAACCATCAATATTTGCAATAACTTCTCTTGCTCTATTTAAAACAGCTTGACCATCTAAACCCTTACCACTCATCTCTTCAAGCCATTCAGACTCAACAGGAGCTAGTATAGATTTATATTCTGCTAAAACATCTGCAGGAGCAACCGTAATTTCATGACCATCAAGTCCTAAAACTTCCTCTTTCATTTTAGCATTTTGAGCATCTATTAAACTTGCTGCCCAATCACCAAAAACATGACCACTATTATTATCAATTATTTTTTTTAAATTATCTGGAAGACTATTATATTTATCTTCGTTCATAATTAATCCAAAAGTTGCATTACTTATGTTAAGCTCAGTATGATACTTAGTCACATCTTGTAATCTAAATGATCCAATTGCAGTATAAGGAAAAGGTGTTCCGTCTAAAACTCCTTTTTGAAGAGCCTCTTGTGTTCCAGGAGCTGGCACCTTAACCCCTGTCGCACCTAACTTAGCTAAAATTGTTCCAACCATTTTACTTGGAACTCTAATTTTTTTACCAGCAAAATCTGCAGGGTTAACAACCTTATCTTCTTTCATATGAATATGGTAACCAGGATTGGAATGAAGTCCTATTAATTTTATTCCCTCCATTTCTTTATCCAAATAACCTTCATCATACAAAGTATTCAAAGCTTTTGATCCGGCTGCAGAGGTTTTAGTAAGAAAAGGTAACTCAATTACTGAGCTTAAAGGAAATTGACCTCCAATATAACCCAAGACTGTCCAAGAAATATCAGCAACGCCTCCTTTTACAATGTCATATTGTTTAGGTGGTCCACCTAATACTCCTCCAGCAAAAACTTTTATATTAAGTTCTCCACCAGACTCTTGATTTACCTTATCCGCCCAAGCGGCCAATATTTTATCAGCAATAAATGCTTTTGGTGGCTCAAAAGTCGCTAATTTAAGTTCTATTGTATCCGCAGAAACTGACGAAATAAAACCTAAAGAGAAAACTCCAAACACCAGACTAATTAAAGTTTTTTTCATTATTATCCTCCCTATAAAAAATATATTTGAAGGCTATCTGCTTATAAAAAAAATGTCTATAAATTTGTTAGTAATATTTAATTATAAATTATTAGTAAAATTTATTACCATTTCAAAGAACTTCATTTTGTAGTGTGTTTGAGAGAGTTCCAATTTCAGAAATTATTACATCAACCTTGTCTCCTTCTTTTAAAAAAATTGGCGGATTCCTCTTAAAACCAACTCCACCAGGAGTTCCAGTTACAAGGACATCTCCAGCTCTCCAAGGAAGAGCTTTTGAAACATAGGAGATGAGAAAAGGAAGATCAAAAATTAGCTGGCTTAAAGAAGCACTCTGCATCACCTCACCATTCAATACAGTTTCAAGTGTAAGTTTTTTATAATCTTCAATATCTTCGGCTAAAACCATATGAGGACCAAAACTTCCTGTTTTTTTAAAATTTTTACCCATTCCAAAAGTAGATTTTGTATGACGCTGCCAATCCCTAACAGATCCATCGTTATAACAAGAATACCCCGCTATATGGTTTAGAGCATCTTCTTCTTTTATATGGCTACCTGACTCTTTCATTATAAGTGCCATCTCGCCTTCAAAATCTAATTTATCAGATGCATAAGGTATAATCATCTTCTCTAAATGTGCAGCTTGACTATCATTAAAACGTTGGAAAGTAACAGGATTATCAGCAACAGTCTTTTCTGTTTCTTTAACATGGTCATGATAATTTAATCCTACACAAATAATTTTACTAGGATTTGGGATGACAGGCAAAAGATTAATGAGTTTTATATCAAGATCACCTGGATTATTTTCTGCATATCTTCTCGCTTCATGTAAACCATTTGAAAATATTAATTCTTTCAAAGAATTTGATCCATTAATTTTGCCTGTAAGATCAGTAATTTTTTGGTCTTGGGATATACCAAATTTTTCTTCACCATCTTTTAAAAAAGAAATAAAATTCATAATTGTCTGATTTACTGTTATATATTGAAAATTTCTTATGCAAGTAAAAATAGATAAAATTTTTAATTATTCTGCAATAGGTGCTTGCGTAGTTTTATTTTTTTTAGCTGTGTTAACATTTTGTGATGTCATTGGAAGACGGTTTTTTAATTCACCTGTAATGGGTACGATAGAAATAGTTGAAGTAGGAATGGCTTTAGTTGCCTTTTTAGCAATGCCAAGAGCATTTTTTTTAAACTCTCACGTATCAGCAGATTTTATTAATCAAATTGATAACAATCTATTAAAAAAAATAATTATAATTTTGAAGTTTATTTTTATGATTTCTATTATGTCCATGATGGCATACGCAACTACCTTGAGCGCATTAGAATTTACTAAAAATGAAAGGGTTACGCTTGAGCTGGAATTATATTTTTATCCTTTCTTTTATGTTATCGCTTTAGCAATGTGGATTAGTGTACTAGCTATAATTTTGTGGTTTATTAAAAATATATTCAATCAATCTCCAGAGGCTACATAATGGATTATGGTCCAATAATTGATGGTGGTCTTGCTTTTGCATCAGTTCTAATTTTGATGGCATTAAATATTCCAATTGGAATTGCAATGTTGGTTGTCGGTTTTATTGGCTTTGCGTATATATCAGGATTTAATCCAGCCGTACTTGTTTTAGGGTTTGCGCCTTACGAAGCTGTTTCAAAGTATTCCTTGTCTGTGATGCCTCTATTCGTTCTAATGGGAAATTTGGCTAACAGTGCTAATTTATCAAGAAATTTATATGATGCGGCTTATGCAGTAGTCGGACATTATAAAGGTGGATTAGCAATGTCAACTGTTGGTGCTTGTGGAGGATTTGGAATGATTTGTGGCTCTTCCATTGCAACAGCGGCAACAATGGCTCAAATGGCAGGACCAGAAATGAAGCGCCACGGATATAGTGAAGCATTAATAAGCGGTTCGATAGCCTCAGGTGGAACACTAGGAATTATTATACCTCCAAGTGTAATGTTAGTTATTTATGCTTACTTAACAGAACAATCTGTTCAAGAACTTTTTTTTGCTGCTCTTATTCCCGGCGCAATAGCAGTTGTTTTGTATATGGTTACTATTAGAGTTTTTCTTTACTTTTATCCTGATCATGGAGGTCACGGAGAAAAAATGCCTTTAAATGAAAGACTAGTTGCTATCTGGAGAGTGATACCAATTTTTTTTATTTTTGCTATCATTATGACTGGTTTGTACTTAGGATTTTTTACAGCAACGGAGAGTGCAGCTGTAGGAGTTATCTTAGTAATCATACTTATTTTCCTTAAAGGGGATTTAACTATAAAAATGTTAAGAGATGCAACGTGGGCAACAATAAGAACAGTGGGTTCATTGTATTTAATTGTTGTTGGCGCAAGTATGTTTAATTTCCTTATTACTGTTACACAAATGCCTTTTACTGTTGTTGACTTTATAGATAGTCTTGCCCTAACACCTCTTGGCATTATTCTTGTTATTTGTGCAATTTATATCGTGCTTGGAACTTTAATGGATTCCCTAGCTATGCTCTTTCTAACTATTCCTGTATTCTATCCTGTCATTGTTGAAGCAGGTATCGATCCTGTTTGGTTTGGAATATTTGCTGTAATAGTCGTGGAATTTGGATTAGTTTCTCCTCCTGTTGGAATGAATCTTTTTGTTATTAAGGGAGTTATGCAATCAACCCCTTTAAAATCAATTTGGTTTGGAACAATCCCATTTTTATTTGCTGATATGATTAGAATCGCTTTAATAATTGTTTTTCCAGCAATTTGTCTTTATTTACCAAGTTTGATGAGTTGATTACCAAACTCCAATCATTACTCCGCCTTCACTTTTAACATCTTGACCCCTTAAGACAAACTTCTCCTCTACTGAAAGTAAATTTTTTCTATTTATTAACCTTTTTAATAATAAATCTTTGAGATCATTTCTAATATTTTCATATTTTTTTTCTTGTCCTAAATCACTATATTCTTCAGGATCATTTTCTAAATCAAACAATTGTGGAGGAAAACTTTTGTAGTAAATATATTTCCATTTTTCAGTTCTTATCATAAATGCTCTTGCATCTAGAGGTCCTAGATTTAATTCTTTTCTTGCTGAATGAAGGCTGTAATCAATTTCACTAAATACAGATTCTCGCCATTTTCTAACTGGTCTATCTTGTAAAATTGGCATTAATGAATTTCCCTCTAATCTATGAGTGCTTGTTGAACAACTTAGAGCTTCTAAAAAAGTCGGAAGTAAATCAATGGACTCAACAAGTTTTTTTTCTTTTCTTCCCCTAGTTAAGTTTGCTGTTTTAGAAGGATCATATATTATTAATGGAACTCTCACACTTTGTTCATGAAATAATTCCTTTTCTCCTAACCAATGATCTCCAAGATAATCACCATGATCTGAAGTGAAAACAATCATAGTATTGTCAAATAATTTATTGGTTTTCATAAATTCAAATAATCTTCCAAGATTATCATCAATCTGTTTTATCAAACCCATGTATCCTGTTATAACAGACTCTCTAACTTCCCTCCTGGAAAATACTTTTGATACTTCAGCGTTGGTGAAAGCTTTATAAACCTCATGTTCAATATTTTTTTCTTTTTCTTTTCTTTTAACTTCATAAAATTGATTAGGTGAATACATATTATGATAAGGTGCCGGAGCAATATATGGCCAATGAGGTTTGATGTAAGACAAATGAAGCATCCATTGTTCATTTGTATTTTCTTTCATAAAATCTATTGCTCTATTTGTCATATAGGCTGTTTCAGAATGCTCTTCTTTAATTCTAGCTTTTTTATTAGAATTTCTAAGTTTCCATCCACTAAGTAGCTCGCCATTAGGTCCTTCAGAAGAATTAGCCCAAGTCTCCCAAGGATTATCTCCTTCATATCCAAGACTATTAAGCCATTTATTATATGACAATGCTGTAGGATAATTTTTAACCCAGTTGTTTGGATGTAAACCATCATCCCTTTCATATGGATCAAAACCAGGCTCACTTATTATGACACCAATATCTGTTTCTTTAGTTAAGCCTAATCTTTCCATTCCATCTTTATCTGGCTTCATATGAGTCTTTCCAACTACAGCAGTTTTAATATTATCTTTTCTTAAATAATCACCTATGGTCAACTCACCAATAGGAAGAGGAACTTGATTAAGTGTAGCACCGTGACTGAAAACTGTACGGCCAGTATAAAATGAAGCTCGTGAAGGACCACATATTGGAGATTGAACAAAAGATGATTCAAAAAGAACGCCTTTACTAGCTAACATATCTATGTTTGGCGTTTTGAGATAAGGATGACCATAACAGGATAAATAATCCCACCTTAATTGGTCAGCCATTATAAATAAAATATTTTTAATCTTCGACATTTTGTAATGATAATAAAATTATTCTATCATCAACTTTTATAGTTGTTAAGCGTTGTTAGTCTTTAAATTTCTTAAATTTACATTGTAGACTTAGATTAAAATACAGAGTAAAAGTCTTAAAAAAATGGGAGTATGGCGGAACTGGTAGACGCGCCGGATTCAAAATCCGGTCACTTCGGTGGTGTGGGTTCGATTCCCTCTACTCCTACCAAATAAATGAAAATTTTAAGATCTTTATACAACTGGACGCTTACTAAAGCTGAACATAAATATTCGTCGTGGATACTAAGTATAGTTTCTTTTGCTGAAAGTTCATTTTTTCCAATTCCACCAGACATACTTCTTATTCCAATGATAATTGCTAAAAGAGTTAACGCATGGGTGTATGCATTTATTTGTACATTTTCTTCAGTGCTTGGCGGTGTGTTTGGATACGCTATAGGATACTTTTTCTACAACAGTATTGGCATATTAATAATTGATGCATATCATTTATCAAATTCTTTTAATGTATTTGAGAGTTACTATAATGAGTATGGGATATTAATTGTATTAGGAGCAGGCTTTACTCCTTTTCCTTTTAAATTTATTACAATTGCAAGTGGTGTATTTAATCTTAATATATTTTTATTTATAATTACTGCTATTATAGCAAGAGGATTAAGATTTTATTTACTTGCAGGATTACTTTTTGTTTTTGGTGAAAAAATAAAAATTTTAATTGATAAATATTTTAACATACTTGCTATCTTATTTTTTATTCTTCTAATCGGAAGTGTGTTATTAATTAAATTTATTTAATGTTACAAAAGTATTGGTTTTATCTCGTTACTCTCTTTAGTGTTGTTGCTTTAGCATCAGCACTTATTGCAGAATATTATTTTGATCTTCAGCCATGTGCAATGTGCCTCAAACAACGTGAGCCCTATTATATAATAATTGCAGGTTTTATCTTAGTTATGATTTTAAAATGGCAAGATAAAATTTGGTTTTATGTTGGTGTTCAAATAGTGAGTATTTATGGATTGTTTTATTCACTTTGGCACGTTGGAATAGAAAATAAAATTCTTGCTGGTCCATCTAGTTGTTCAGGAGGACTTAATATTTCAACGAATACATCAAGTCTCAAAGAACAAATTATATCTAAAGCAGTAATAAATTGTGAAGAAGTAGCATGGAGCATCTTTGGTCTTTCTGCTGCGACAATGAATAGTTTATTATTATTTTTGATTTTTATTATTAATGCAATATATATTATAAATATCTATGGCTCTAAAAAAGAAAAAAACAGTTAAAAAAAAGTTAAAAAAAAAAAAAATTGCAAAAAAAAATACGGCTACTACAGATAAATCAATTCTTGATCAAATAATACGAGTCGATCATGCTGGTGAGTATGGTGCTACAAGAATTTATGATGGTCAGATTGCAGTATTTGGAAAAGACTCTAAAATTGGTAAAACAATTCAACATATGGCGGATCAGGAACAGGAACATATTGATAAGTTTAATGAACTTTTAGTTGAAAAACGTGTTCGACCTACCGCTCTTTTACCTTTGTGGAATATTGCAGGTTTTGCTTTAGGAGCTGGAACAGCTTTAATGGGAGAAAAATCAGCAATGGCATGTACTGTAGCAATTAAGAAAGTAATAGGCGAGCATTACCGAGAACAACAAGATTTATTAGAAGATGATGAAAAAGAATTAAAAAAAACAATTGCTAAATTTGAAAAAGATGAACTTGAACATCATGATATAGGTATAGAGCATGATGCTGAAAGTGCTATTGGATATAGAATTATGTCAAAAGTTATTGAGATTGGATGTAAAACAGCAATAGCAGTCTCAAAAAAAATTTAATTTTCTAACTCTGTATCCCAATACAAATAATCACGCCAACTATCATGCAAATAATTAGGTGGAAAATTACGTCCGTTATTTTGTAGTTGCATAGAATGAGGTCTTGTAGGTATTTTTAACAATTTCATATCTGTGTTTTGAATTAATTTTCGACCCTTTTTTAGATTACATTTTGTACAAGCAGATACTACATTTTGCCATGTTGTTTTTCCATGCAAACATCTTGGGACCAAATGATCAAAAGTTAAATCATTAGCTGCATATTTTTTTGCACAATATTGGCAAGTGAAATTATCACGAAGAAAAACATTAAACCTAGTAAAAGCGGGTTGACGCTTTGGCATTATATAATCTTTTAGCGCAATAACACTTGGCAGTTTAAATGTTGTGGTTGGCGAGCTCACTGATTGATCGTAACTCTCTATTACCGAAACACGATTTAGGAAAACTGATTTAACAGCATCTTGCCAGGAACATAAAGATAATGGGTAATAGGAAAGTGGCCGAAAATCTGCATTTAACACAAGTGCTGGATTTCCGCTTGCGTTCATATTTATCTACTCACCCAGGTCATATTATTTTCAAGTTACTATAATATAATGATTCGCCAAGTTCATAGAATTTTTTTTATAAATTTTTGTAATAAAGTTATTGTCTCTGGGGATATGTTATGTTCATCCCGGGTTAATACATGCGACTCAAAGGTACATTTATTTTGTTGCAAGAATTCTGTAGACTTGTGATAACTTTTAACAGGAATAACTTGATCCAACTCTCCATGAGAAATAAAAATAGGTGTCTCTCTTAGATTATCATTCTCAATAGGTTTATGTGACATAATTCGACCAGAGAGAATGCCTAACCCAGCAAATTTTTTTTGAAGAAAATTACCCACCTCGAAAGTTATCATCCCTCCTTGAGAAAATCCCATTAGAAAACAATCTGCGTAAGTTAGCTTTAATGACTTACAATACTGATCAATAGTATTAATGATCTTTGTTACCGACTCACCGACTTCCTTATTAATTTGATCAAACTCTTTAGGGCCAGCCTCCGCGATATATATGCCGTTTGGATATAAATCAAACCATTGATAACCCATATAATTACCCGATATGACACCTGGTGCATTAAGTGCTATATACGCAGCTTGCCATTCCTCTTGATCAATAGGCTGAGCTAAATGCATAAAATTAGCAGCATTGTCACCGTACCCATGCAGCATAAAAATTAATTTTTTTGGATTATCATGCCTTGAAAATGATGGTCCGTTTAAAATTTCAGTCATAAACTACTATATGCGACATTTCTTAGTTCGTTCAATAGAAGAATTGCACTATATGGATATTATGGATTTATTACAAATTATAATGGTCTTATTTATGGTGGGTGCTCTTGGCGCTGTGGTAGTTGGTGTCATCGCCATGGCAGTAAATGGTAAACTAAATAAAAACCATAGTAATAAACTCATGCGTCTTCGAGTTCTATTTCAAGCAATAGCTGTGTTAGTATTTGTTATTATTATCTGGGCATCTAGGAATTAAGCCAAATTTACACTCTAGAAAAAATTATATTTTTTTAGTATAAGACAAATACAGAGGCTGTTATGGGAATTCATTTTAATCATAAATCTAAAGCGGGAGACCGCAAGATGCAAAAAGAATTAAAGCTTAAACAAAAATCTGATGAACGTAAAAGAAAGCGTGAAGAGCAAGAACGTCTAAAACTAGAAGAAGAGATGAGACAGTTAGAGGAATTAACCAAACCAGATAAATAAAATATTAATTAATCTTTAGGGTATTTTTCTAAAATAAATTTCTTAAGAATGGCGAGAGTTTGATCTGCTTCCTCAAGTAACATCATGTGTCCACAATTTTTAATTACATGAACTTCACTTCCTGCAATATGATCGGCTAATTTCTGACCATCTTTTAACCTACACATTCTATCTGCATCAGCTAGAATTGATAATGTAGGTAGCTTTAATTTTTTTGCTGCTTCAAATCCATTGGTGTAATTTTCACATGCTCTAAAATCAACACCTAATGTATCTTTGATTTCTTTGCTTTGAACAAGCATTGATCCTGTATTTAAATGATAGAGTCCTGGCACAGGGTGACCACCAAAATGACCTGATGGTCCGTGGGCAAAATCCATCATTAGATCAACTGCTTTTGGATCACTGTTTTCAGCAAGTGATAATAATTCAGGATTCATTGGTATCGCACCAGCACCACCCATTAGACTTAACGTCTTAATTTTATCAGGATACCGTGAAGCACACTCTATTGCCACTAAACAACCTTGGGAGTGACCTACTAAAGATGCATGTTTATGACCAACCGCATCAATCACTTTATTAATCCAATCAGCCATTTCTTCAATAGAGGATAAACTTTTGCCTCCTGATAATCCATGACCTGGTAAATCTAAGGCAAGCACACTATATCCGTGAAAAGCAAAGTACCGTGTTTGTAAAACCCAACACATATGTGTCAAGCCACTCCCGTGGATGAATATTATTAAGGGTTTATTTTTATCAAAAGGTCTACCTCCCGTGGAAGCAAAAACCTCCTCATTAGCTACTTGAAATTTCATTTGTTAGCGACAAGCTTTGGCTTTTTCGCCGCCCTAAATCCAATCTCAAAGTCGTTTTTAATATCTTCAATATCTTCTAGACCTACAGATAACCTAATCATATCTTGAGAAAGACCAGCAAATTTTAAAGTTGCTTCATCCATTTGAGAATGTGTTGCTGAAGCAGGATGAATAACCAAAGTTCTAGTGTCGCCAACATTTGCCAAGTGAGAAGCTAGTTGCACATTATTAATAAATGCTTCCCCCGCTTCCTTTCCTCCATTAATACCAAAGGCTATCATCGATCCTCTTCCTTTTGGAAGAATTTTTTTAGCTAGTTCATAATCAGGATGATCAGGGGCGCTTGGATGTGAAACCCATGCAACACTCTCATGAGCCAATAAATATTTAACCATTTTTTCAGCATTCAAACAATGCTTTTCCATTCGCACAGATAATGTTTCAATTCCCTGCATAACATTCCATGCATTTTGTGGACTCAAACAAGGACCAAAATCTCTCATTCCCTCCGCACGTGCTTTCATAGTAAAAGCAACAGGCCCAAACTCTTCAGCAAATGATAATCCATGATACCCTTCATATTCTTTTGTTAGTGAAGGAAATTTATCATTTTGCATCCAATTAAATTTTCCACCTTCAACAATTATACCGGCCATAGATGACCCATGTCCTGCCATCCATTTTGTTAAAGAGTGAATAACAATATCCGCTCCAAAATCAAAAGGTCTACAGAGATACGGTGTTTGATAAGTACTATCTATCATTAGGGGTATTCCCGCATTGTGAGCTATGTCAGCAACTTCTGGCATATTCATTAATTCGTTCCCAGGGTTACCAAGTAACTCACCAAATATACATTTAGTATTCTCCTTTATAGCTTTTTGAAAACCTTCAGTATCACGCGGTTTTACAAAAGTTGTATTGATACCAAACTTTGGTAAAGTTAAACGAAGCAGATTAGCGGTTCCACCATATACTTGTGAAGATGCAACAATATGATCACCTGACTCACACAAAGTCATGATAGCAAGAAAAATTGCTGCCATTCCTGAAGAGGTGGCTATCGCCGCTGTTCCTCCCTCTAAAGCTGCAACTCTCTCTTCTAGCACTCCGACAGTTGGATTTGAAATTCGACTATATATATGTCCGCCACGCTCTAAGTTAAATAGAGCTGCTGCATGATCCACATCATCAAATAAATAAGATGTTGTTTGATAGATAGGTACTTGTCTTGATCCTCTATTTTTTTCTGGTTGGTATCCAGCGTGTAAACTAAGAGTATCGAACTTATAAGTTTTTGGATCCATTTATATTTCCTTTGCTTTCATTCGTAATTCAAACTTTTGTATCTTCCCAGTTGAAGTTTTTGGTAACTCACCAAAGACTACATGCTTTGGTCTTTTAAATCCAGCCATATTTTCCTTACAAAATTGTATAATTTCCTCTTCTGTTGCATTTTTTCCAGGTGCTAGCTCAACAAACGCACATGGGGTTTCTCCCCATTTTTCATCAGGTTTTGCCACTACAGCTACTAATGAGACAGAATCATGTTTAGCGACAACATTCTCAACTTCCACAGAAGAGATATTTTCACCACCAGATATTATAATATCTTTGGATCGGTCCTTAATTTGAATATAGCCATCTGGATAAACAACAGCTAAATCGCCTGAGTGAAACCAGCCATTTCGCATTGAGGTTTCTGTTGCTTCTTTATTTTTATAATACCCTTTCATCACCACATTACCACGCATTAAAATTTCACCCATCGTTTTTCCATCTCTTGGAACAGGAGTATATGTTTCTGGATCTGCAACCATGGCTTCTTCTAGGTTAGGATAACGAACACCTTGCCTGGAGTTTAAATCTGCTTTTTCACTATTAGATCGATCGTTCCATTCTTCATTCCAAGCACATTGTAAAACATGTCCATATGTTTCTGTTAATCCATAAACATGCATAACCTCAAAACCCAAGTTATCCATTTTTTCTAGAATGGCACTTGTTGGTGGTGCTCCTGCGGTCAAGACATAAATTTTATGATTAATTTCTTTTTTGTCTTTTTCTTCAGCATTTGCAATTAGGTTTAATACAATAGGTGCCCCTCCAAAATGAGTAACTTTATGTTTATCAATAAGATTATAAATATCTTTTGCATTTATGTATCTGCAACAAACTACTTTGGCGTGAATTAATGCTGATGTCCAAGGATACCCCCAGCCATTACAATGAAACATTGGCACTGTTGCTAGAAAAGTAAGTTTATTGGTCATGTTCCAAGCAGTTACACTACCCGTAGACATAAGATAAGATCCACGGTGATGGTACACAACTCCTTTTGGTTTACCTGTTGTGCCTGATGTGTAGCTAAGAGAAATTGCCTGCCATTCATCTTCTGGTAAAGACCAATTAAAATTATCTTCGCCAGACTCTAAAAATTCTTCATAAGTGCATTCACCTATTTTTTCACCCTCTCCTTCTTTAAAAATTGCTTGCTCATCATGAATATCGATAATAGGAATTTTTTTACCATACAAAGTTAATGCTTTTTTTATAGTGGGTGAAAACTGAGTGTCCGTGATTAATAATTTTGCATCACTATGCTCTAAAATATAAGCAATAGTTTCAGCGTCTAAGCGTGTATTAATTGTGTTCACTACACCGCCTGTCATTGGGATGGAATAATGCGCTTCTAATAATTCTGGAGTATTTGCAGCAATGATTGATACAGTGCTACCAAGACCAATTCCTTTTTTTGCCAAGGCACTCGCAAATTTGGTACAACGATTATAGGTTTGAAGCCATGTGTAGCTTCTGTTTCCATAAACTACTGATTCATAATTTGGATAAATATCTTTTGCTCGCGTAATAAAACTTAAAGGTGTGAGAGGGACGTAATTTGCTTTGTTTTTATCAAGATCTGTTGAAAATTGATTCATGAATTTGTTTATAACATTAAAAAAAATAAATAAAATCGTTAGTGAAGCGTATCAATTAATTAAATAAAGGTTTTCCAGTATCAAGCGTATGTCTAATACGTTGCTGTGTTGGTTTTTGACTAATTAAATCAATAAAAATTTCCCTCTCAAGATCATACAAGTTTTGCTCAGTTAGTATTGTTGATGGAGTTGTATTACCGCCGCTCAACATGTAACCTAATTTTTTACCAACTTCAATTCCATGCTCTCCAATTACTTTTTTATCCTTTAATTCATATAAAATATCCATCATATCTGACATTACTGTTGATCCCGGTAAAGAGAAAGTGGCGCTATCGAGTGATGAATAGTTTTCCTTGTTAGAAAAAATAATTTTATCAGCCTCTTCAATTAAGCGGTCTTTACTCATAACCATTATATCTTGTTCGCCTAAAAATTGTTGAGCTTTAGCTTTAATTGGTGAGTCTGCAGTAGTTGCATACCCTATTAAATTAAAAACTTTTAAAGCTAGTTGCTTTGGATCATTTTTAATATCAGAATGATTTGCCCATCGTCGTAACATTTCTTTACACCCACCTCCTGCAGGTATTAAGCCTACAAGTGATTCAACAAGACCAAGAACAGAGTTAGAATGAGCAGCAATAAAACTAGTTTGTGAAATGACCTCATATCCTCCTCCAATAGCTAATCCTGAAGGACAAGACACGACAGGGAACTTTGCATGTTGTAGTTGGTAAAGTGATTGCTGAAAATTATTGAGAAAAATATCAATATCTTTAAATTCTTTATTCACTGCCCTATCGTAAAAGTAATTTAAATTAACTCCCGCAGAGAATTGCATTGCATCATTAGCAATAACTATTCCATCATACTTATCATTACACAAATCGTATGCTTTCATTAAACAATCATTAGTTAGCCCATCTAATGCATTTGCTTTTGTATGAAACTCAACACAAATAAATTTTGATTTACCAGACATTTCCCAAATAGAAGCAGAGGCATTAGTATAAATAGGTTTTGAGGCCTTTTTAATATCTGATAAAGAAATTATGCCATCAGCTCTTTTCATTGGCATATAAGATTGTTGAGGATGAAAATATTCTAAATCGTTATCAGTAGTCCTAAATAATGAATTTTTTTGATCAATGAGTTGTTTAATAAAAGAAGGAATTTCTTCATCTTGATTAAGTTTTGAAACAAAATTTTCAATGCCAATTTCATTAAGTATTTCAAATGGTCCTTTTGACCAGTTAAATCCGCATTTCATTGCATCATCAATATCATTAAAGTTTTCAGTAACATCCGGGACTAAACTTGAGGCATATAAAATTGTTTTTTTCATAATTGACCATGCGTATTTTCCATACACATCATCTCTCTTAATTACATTCATAACATCCATTACATCAGGTAAGCCCAAATCAACCTTTTTAGATTCATGATAAGTATTATTTTGATAATTGAGTGACTCTAAAATTTTTACATCAGAAGTCTTATTCATACGGAAAAAACCACCTTTTCCTTTTCTTCCTGTATATCCATCTGCAATGAGTTGATTGATAATTGGAAGCTCTTTACCAACAATATGAAAAGGGTCACTAGTTGGTAATTCTTTAATAAAACTTTTTAAAACATCAGCCATTAAGTCAATGCCAATCAAATCATATAATCCAAATATTCCTGTTTTAGGAATACCAAGAGGTCTTCCAAAAACAGCATCAGCTTCTTCGACGGTAAGTCCAAAATTAAATGCTTCAGTCATTGCCACTTGCATGGCATACACCCCAACACGATTGCCTAAAAATCCTGGAGAGTCATTACATACAACAACTGTCTTACCTAAAGTCTTATCACCAAAATTTACAAGGTCATTTATTTTTTCTTTGTCGTTTTGAGATCCAATTACTAATTCGAGCAATCGCATATAACGAACTGGATTAAAAAAATGTGTAATACAAAAAACTTCCTTCATTTCTTGCGACATATCTTCAGTCAATACTTTCAGAGGAATAGAAGATGTATTGGAGGAGACCAAAGCACCAGGTTTTCGAAGTTTATCAATTCGTGAATAGAGTGTTTTCTTAATATCTATTCTTTCGACTACAGCTTCCACAACCCAATCTGCATCTTTTATTGTTTCCATATCATTTTCTATGCTTCCAGGAATGATATGTTTGAAGTTATCTTCCTCCATTAATAGAGGGGGTCTCGACTTTTTTATTCGCTCACATGCTTTGGTGGCAATCTCAGTTGTAAGATCAAGCAGGTAGACCTGCAAACCTGCATTTGCCACTTGGGCTGCAATTCCACTGCCCATGGTTCCTGATCCTATAACAACAACTTTTGATATTTTCATTTTTTAAGAGGTTATATAGATAATTTATCAAATCTCAGCAAAAGAAATACAAAAAAATAACGTATTTGAGTGAAAAATATTGTAAATAGCTTTATAGGCGCACGCGATGAAAAAAAATCCGTCAAGAAATACGCATTTAAAGAACGGTCCCTCGAAGTTATTAGAATCTATTAATAACTCGATAGATATTGATCAAAGAATGTACAAAGAAGACATTGAAGGCTCAATTGCACATGCCACAATGCTTGGTAAACAAAAAATTATATCAAAAAAAGATCAAACAAAAATTGTTAATGGCCTGAAAGTTATTTTACAAAATATTAATTCTGGTAAAATTCAATTCAAAAGTGAGCTTGAGGATATTCATATGAATATTGAGTCTTTGCTCTTCAAACAAATTGGAAAAACTGCTGGAAAATTACATACTGCTAGATCACGTAATGATCAGGTTGTTACCGACTTTAAACTTTGGATAAGAAATAATAGTATCAATCTTGATAAGCATGTTCAAAACTTACAAAAAAGTCTTATTGATGTTGCTAAGAAAAATACTGTTACTGTAATGCCTGGCTATACACATCTTCAGGTTGCACAACCCATATCGTTAGCTCATCACTGTCTCGCATATGTTGAAATGATGGGTCGAGATAGATCAAGATTAAAAGATTGCATAGAAAGGTTAAATGAAAATCCTCTTGGCTCTGGAGCCTTAGCAGGAACATCATTCCCTATTGACAGAAATTTAACATCAAGATTATTACAATTTTCTAAACCAACAGCTAATGCACTTGATAGTGTATCTGATAGAGATTTTGCTGTTGAGTTTTTATTTGTGATATCACTTATAAGCACACATTTATCTAGAATGGCTGATGAAATTATTCTTTGGTCTAATCAACAATTTAATTTTATAAACTTACCAGATGAATTAGCAACTGGTAGTTCTATCATGCCTCAGAAAAAAAATCCTGATGGGGCTGAATTAGTGCGAGGAAAAGCTAGTGGTATTATTGGTAACTTGAATGGATTACTGGTTATACTAAAAGGCCTTCCATTAGCTTACAGTAAAGATCTTCAGGATGACAAAAAAATAGTTTTTTCAGCATTTGATGATGTTTGCCTTACATTAGAAGTGATGACAGAAATATGGTCTAAGATTAGTTTTAATAAAGATAATATG
>ERZ802827.672-NODE-672-length-17914-cov-16.2521_pt1 | contig 17914 bp, 15 predicted proteins | sample MGYA00345652_ERZ802827 | MGnify/ENA primary metagenome ERZ802827 (study PRJEB30503, sample SAMEA104212372) | marine metagenome | biome: Westerlies Biome; feature: [SRF] surface water layer (ENVO:00010504) within the epipelagic zone...; material: water... | reverse complement strand
AGGATCGCTGAAATTTCAGCCGCACGAATATCCATCACGCAACACCCTTCATGGCCGTTTCCAGCCGGCTAAGTTTGGTTTTGATTGAGGTATCAATCATACGAGATCCAATGCGCACAACAAGCCCGCCGATCAAAGACGGGTCTACACGCATTGAAAGTGACAATTTGTCGCTACCAGCAAGCCGGGCGACAGTTTTTTCTACAGATGCCTTGCGGCTGTCATCAAGCGGCACAGCCGAGATGACCTCTGCAGAGATTTGGCCGCGCCGCCGGGCATGCTCTTCTAAAAATGCCCGGATGACGCGAAGCAGCGCGCTTAAACGGCCATTTGCCGCAAGCGTACCAACGAATTTAACAGTCAGCGCGTCAGCCCCGGCTTTTTCCAGAATAGCGGTTACCGCAGATTGCTGCTCATGGCGCGATAGAATAGGGGAGTCAACCAGCTTTTTCAGCTCTTGATGTTCGGCAACCAGACCGGCCAATGCGGTCAGATCCGCATGAATAGCATCAATTTTTTTGCTTTCAACCGCCAACGCATAAAGCGCGCCAGCATAACGTCCTGCAAGACCTGTAGCGCCTGAACTCACTGACTTAACCTCGCTCTGAAAAACCCATATTTGTGGCTGCACGGCTCAGCCCGACGCTTGGTGCGCTTCTGCTTGCTGTGACGATATGGGTGCTATCATAGCCATGGCCGAAAGGCAAGCAGTCAGACACCGAAAATTTGACCTTTTCGTGATGATTCAGGTTCGCGATGATTCGGGCACCGCATCTATCCGGAAAAACCGCATGATCATTGATCAGCTAGAGAAAACTATAGGGATCAACGTCAATATGCAGCCGCACCTGCGCTGGCAGTTTCACCGCACCAATCCAGCCACGTAAAATGCTCTGCAAATCAACGGTTTTGTCGGCGCGAAGCAAAAATCTGGCACGGTGCCGCCCCTTCAGATAGGCCAGTGGCGCCAGCGCCGGGCCAAAACAGTCGACATTGGCAAATTCTGGCCGGCAGGCCGCCAGCAGCCGCATCGCCTCATGCAGCTTGTCTTCGCGTGGCGCGGATAAAATCACCGCTGCCAGCTGGGCAAAGGGTGGCATGCCAGCTTGCGCCCGCGCTGCCGCCTCGCGTGCCAGAAATTGATCACGATCACCGCTCAGCAAACTGGTCAGAACCGGGTTATCAGGCTCGAGCGTTTGCAGCAACGCAGCACCGGGACGCGATTCGCGCCCGGCCCGGCCAGCCACTTGCGACAACATCTGAAAGGTGCGCTCACTCGCCCGCAAATCGCCACCAGCAAGCCCCAGATCGGCATCAACCACACCGACAAGCGTCAAATTTGGAAAATGATGCCCCTTTGCCGCCATTTGTGTGCCGACAATAATATCAACCTCGCCAGCCTGAACCGACTCGATAAAACTCTCTGCGGCTTTTGGCGTGCCAACCGTATCGCTGGACAACACCGCAAATCTGGCTTCGGGAAACCGCCACAACACTTCTTCAGCAAGCCGTTCAACGCCGGGGCCGCAAGCCTGCATGCTGTCGGTCTCGCCACATTGCGCACAATCGGCACGCGGCCGCGTCTCATGGCCACAATGATGGCACCGCATGCGGCCAGCCAGTCGATGCGCCACCATCCAGCTATCACAATGCGGGCAGGTCACTTTCGCACCGCAGGCCCCACACAGCGTCAGTGGCGCATAGCCACGACGATTCAAAAACAACAGCGTTTGTTCGCCATCCTGCAAGCGTTTTGCCATCGCATCGACCAACGGCGGCGCCAGCCAGCGACCCCGTTCCGGCGGCGTTTTGCGCAGATCAATGGCGCTCACCTGCGGCAGGCTCGCCCCATGCACACGCTCTGGCAGTGGCAGGTGACGATAGCGCTGCGCTTTGCCAGTGCCGCCGGCATTCACCCAGCTTTCAAGTGAGGGCGTGGCGCTGGCCAGAATAATCGGGCAATTTTCGATCCGCGCCCGCAACACCGCCATATCACGCGCCTGATAAATCACCTGTTCTTCCTGTTTGAAGGCATGTTCATGTTCTTCATCAACAATGATCAGCCCCAGATTCTGAAACGGCAGAAACAGGGCTGACCGTGCGCCAACAACCACCGACAGCTGGCCGGTCAGGGCAAATCGCCAGGCGCGGCGTTTTTGGGCGGCGGACACATCTGAATGCCATTCAACCGGCGACACCCCAAAACGCGCCGCAAAACGGCTGCGCCAGGCGGCTGACAAGGCGATTTCCGGCAGCAGAATCAGCACCTGCTGGCCAGCTTGCACGGCTGTTTTAACAGCTTCAAAATAGACTTCCGTTTTGCCCGAGCCGGTGACCCCATCAAGCAATGTTGTGGCAAATCCCCGGCCGATCATCGCCGACAGATCAGCTGCCGCAGTGGCCTGTGTCGCGGTCAGCGTCAAGCCGGGCAAGTCACATCGTGGCACGGCTGGCGGCTGATCTTGCGCCACGTGATCGACGCCTAGCAGCCCTTGCGCCGCCATAGCGGCGATCACCGCCGGGCTGGCATCTGCGGCAACGGACAAATCCTTTGCCGTCAGATGCGCGCCATCCGCCAATGCGCCTAAAACACGTTGCCGGGCTGGCGTCATACGCTGCTTGGCCGGCAGGCTTTTTGGCCGGAAAAATCGTTTTTGCAATGCGGCTGGCGCCAGCGCCGCTGGCTGGCTCAGAATCATCTTGGCGACAGCCCCAAGCGGCGCCAATGTCCAATCGGCAAAACGCTGCATGAACGGTATCAGCGCGGCTGGCAATGCCGGCACGTCAGACACGTCTTCGAGACAACGTAATTTTTCCACGGCCACATCGCCGGAACCGGGCCCCAGCACAATTCCCGGCAAACGGCGATTGCCAAACGGCACCATCACCACACTGCCGGCAACCACCGAAAGATGCTCAGCAACAATATAGTCAAAACATCCGGCCACCGGCGTCGCAACAACCACTGAAACAATTTCCGGCCGACGCACAGGCCCGGGCGATGATGACGATGATGATGATGAGGGCAAGGACGAGGACATGGCGCTGGTGGCAATCTCTTTCGCAGGTCAGTTGCAGGGCCGCATGACATCCCGGCGGGACATAACACCGGACATCAAGGTTATGGATTTGCATGACCGGTTGCGATATGGTGAAAACGATCACATCTGCAAAGCCCTATAAAAAAGTGCATGCAGCCATCTGTCCATAGCAGGATTATAAATTATGAAAATTTTTCTGGATAGCGCTGATATTGACGAAATTACCGCGCTCAGCGACACCGGCTTTATCGACGGCATCACCACCAACCCCTCATTGATTGCCAAGTCAGGCCATAAAATTGAGCATCGAATCGCCGAAATCTGTGCTGTGATTGATGGGCCGGTGAGCGCCGAGGTCACCGCCACTGATTATGAAACAATGCTTGCTGAAGGCCGGAAACTGGCGGCGATTGCGCCAAATGTTACGGTGAAAGTGCCATTGACAAGAGCCGGATTGCAGACCTGTCGCACGCTCAGCGACGCCGGCACAAAAGTCAATGTAACGCTGTGTTTCACATCCGGTCAGGCGCTGCTTGCGGCAAAAGCCGGCGCCAGCTTTATTTCGCCTTTTGTTGGCCGGCTTGATGATATCGGCCAGGACGGCATGGGGCTGATCGAGGAGATTTGCAGCATTTATGCAAATTATGATTACGCAACCGAAATATTGGTTGCCTCGGTGCGCAGCACCCAACATGTTGTCGATGCGGCGTTGGTCGGGGCAGATGTCGTCACCCTGCCGCCGAAAATTCTGACAGCTTTATATCAGCACCCGCTCACCGATAGCGGGCTTGATGCGTTTTTACAGGATTGGGCGAAGACCGGACAATCTATTCTGTAAACCGGCTATTCTGTAAATCGGCAGTCCCATAAACCGGCTGTTGGCATAACGAACCGCATCACACAATAGCGCCCAGAGGTGGAAACCGGGTATGGCAAAAGATAAATCACCATTTTCACAGCAAGATGTGGTGGCTTATATCACCGCGCATCCGGACTGTCTGGCACATCATCCGGAGCTGCTTGCACAATGTCTGGCGGCGGCTAAATCTGTCGATGCTGACACCCATCCGGGCCAGTTAAGTCCGGGCCAGTTTAAACCTGATATGATAAATCCGGATATTGCAGACCCGGATATGGCAAATATCGTTGATTTGAGTCCGGCTCTGGCCGCGCGCGCGCGTGATGAGGCCAGACGTCTTGGTCTGGCGCACAAATCGCTGTTGCATGTCGCCGCCGAGAATATGGTGAGCTGGAAACGGCTTCATCATGCGACCTTGGCGCTTTTGGCGAGCACCGATCTGGCCGGGTTATGCCATGTCATCTCCGCCGAATTTCCAACGATTTTCGATCTACAGAAATCGCTGTTGATCATCGAGTCGGAAACCAGCTTGGCCGGCATCGTGGCGGCCGGGCTTGACGTCCAGCCAGCCGCGCGAATCACCGCCGCACTACAGGGCCGCACCATATATTTAGGCGCGCCAAATGATGCCGGCACCACTTTGTTGGGCCAGCCTGCCGCCAGCATCGCATTGATCCGTTTGCCAGACCGCTTGCCAGCACCGGTTTCAAACTGTGTGTTACTGCTTGCCGGCAACCACCCGACAAGTTTTCAACCTGATCTGGGCAGTGATTTACTGGTCTTGCTGGCTGAAATGATTGGTGTGACCTTGGCAGCACGGCTTGAGTCTCTGGTTGAATTGCGATGATTGATGCGACGCATCGCACGGCCTGGCTGAACTGGCTGTCGACGGAAAAGCGTTATGGTGACAATACGCTGGATGCGTACCGCCGTGACCTTGACGATTTTTCTGCCTTTGCCAGCACCGTGCCGACCGCTTCTGCGATGATCGACCGGCAGCTGTTCCGCGGCTGGCTGGCAAGCATGGCGGCGCGACAATTGGCACGCACAACGATTGCGCGGCGGGTCGCGTCTTTGCGCAGCTTTTTCCGCTTTTGTGGCCGTCGGCAACTGCTTGATGTGCCTGATCTGAGCTGGCTTCGGGCGCCGCAACCAGCCCGTTCGGTACCAAAATCACTATCCGCAGATGACGCCAGATCATTACTTGAGGCTATTTTTGAACGGCGTGGCGCTGACTGGGTCAAACAACGTGATTTTGCCGTTTTAATGCTGCTTTATGGTGCCGGGTTGCGTATTTCCGAGGCGCTTGCATTGCGCCGCGCTGACGCCCCGCTTGGCGACTGGCTGAGCGTCTTTGGCAAGGGCGGCAAGACCCGTGAGGTGCCGGTGCTGCGTGCCGCCGCCGAGGCGGTTGATGATTATCTGGCGGTATGTCCGTTCGATGCTGGCACCGCCGGGCCGCTATTTGTCAGCAGCCGCGGCGCCGCGCTTGGGCCGCGCGCGGTGCAACGTCTTGTCGAAGATTTGCGGGCCAGTCTCGATCTGCCGGCGCATGTGACGCCGCATGCACTCAGACACGCCTTTGCCACGCATCTGCTTGGCAATGGTGGCGATCTGCGCGCCATTCAGGAATTGCTTGGACATGCCAGCCTGTCAACAACCCAGCGTTATACCGAGGTTGATGAAGGCCATCTTATCCGGCTGCACCGCGATACCCATCCCCGGGCCCGGCGCTAGCGACATGTGCCCGGCGCTGGCTACATATGAATAGCACGACCATCGACAGCCAATGCGGCTTCTTTCACCGCCTCATTCAATGTCGGATGACCATGACAGGTGCGGGCAATATCTTCGGCCGACGCGCCAAACGCCATGGCGGTGGCGCATTCGTGAATCACCGTGCCTGCCTCATGCCCGATGATATGCACACCAAGCACTTTGTCGGTCTGGCTGCATGCCAGAATTTTAACAAAACCATCACTGTGACCCTGGGCACGGGCACGGCTATTGGCGGCAAATGGGAACACGCCTTTTTTATAGTCGGTCTTTGCCGCTTTCAGCGCCTCTTCACTTTGCCCCAGCGTGGCAATCTCCGGTGCCGTATAGACAATGCCGGGCACCAGCGCGTAATCCACATGCCCCGGCTGGCCAGCCATCATTTCCACTGCCGCCACCGCATCTTCTTCGGCTTTATGCGCCAGCATCGGCCCGTCAATCACATCGCCAATGGCAAACACATCATCAAGGCTTGTCTCAAACCGCGAATCAACCGCGATACGGCCACGCTCCGTCAGGCTGATACCGGCCGCTTCCAAACCAAGCCCGTCAGTTGCCGGATGCCGCCCGACCGACACCAGTGCAATATCGGCTGTCACCGTTTCTGCCGCACCGCCAGCCGCAGGTTCGACCGTCAAACTGACCCCGGTTTTCGATGTCTTCGCCGCTTTGACAGCGGTGCTCAGGCGGAATGACACCCCTTGTTTTTTGGCAATGGCGAGAAATTTTTTGGCAATTTCATCATCCATACCGGGCAGGATACGCGGCAGAAATTCGATCACCTCGACCTCAGCCCCCAGCCGCGCCCAGACAGTGCCAAGTTCCAGCCCGATATAACCAGCCCCAATGACAAGCAGTTTTTTCGGGCATTTATCCAGACTTAACGCGCCGGTCGAGCTGACAATGCGTTTTTCATCAATGGTAATTCCCGGCAGGCTGGACGCATGGCTGCCGGTCGCAATCATGATTTTATCCGTGCTGTAGCTGCCTTTATCTTTGCCATCGACAATCGTCACCGCACCAGCACCATCAATGCGTGCGCTGCCTTCAAGCCGGGTGATTTTGTTTTTCTTGAACAGAAAATCAATGCCGGTTGTCAGACCCGACACAATATCGTCTTTGGATTGCATCATCGCCGGCAAATCCAGTTTTACCGCGCCAATCGCCACACCCATGCTGGCCAGATGACCCGACGCTGCATTGGCATAATGTTCCGACGCATTCAACAGGGCTTTTGACGGAATGCAACCAACATTCAGACAGGTGCCGCCAAGGGTGGGGCGTTTTTCGATACAGGCCACACGCATACCCAATTGCGCCGCACGAATCGCCCCCACATATCCACCAGGCCCGGCGCCGATCACAATCAGGTCAAAATTTTTATCGCTCATGCTTGCAGCCCATCATTTGTTGCTGTTTTTTACCCGATGCCGCTGCCCGTCACTGCTGTGTTATACACCAAGCAACAAACGCCGCGGATCTTCGACCACATCTTTAACGCGCTTCAGGAACGACACCGCCTCGCGGCCATCAATAATCCGGTGGTCATAAGATAGTGCCAGATACATCATTGGCCGAATCACAATTTGATCATCGACCACAACCGGGCGTTTATCAATCTTGTGCATACCCAAAATAGCGCTTTGCGGCGGGTTCAGAATAGGCGTCGACATCAGCGACCCATAGACCCCACCATTTGATATGGTAAAGCTGCCACCAGCCATTTCATCTGGTGCAATTTTACCTTCACGAGCGCGGGCGCCAAAATCGGCAATGGCTTGTTCGGTCGCGGCCAGATCCATCGTACCGGCATCTTTGATCACCGGCACCACAAGACCTTGCGGGGTGCCAACAGCAACGCCGATATTATAGTAATTTTTATAGATAATATCAGCCCCATCAATTTCCGCATTGACCGCCGGAAATTCGCGCAACGCCTGAATCGCCGCCTGCACAAATACCCCCATGAACCCCAGACGGATTTCATGCGCCATTTCAAATGCATCTTTAAAATCTGTCCGCAACTGCATCAGCGCTGTCATGTCAACTTCATTAAATGTCGTCAACATGGCGGCATTATTTTGGGCTGACTTTAACCGGCTCGCGATAATTTTGCGCAATTTTGACATCGGCACACGTTCTTCACGTGCCGCATCCACATCCCGTGATGGCGCGCGCGGCGGTGTTGCCGGCAGCTCTGACACTGCTGGCGCTGACCGGGGCTTATTTACCGCGTTCAACACATCGGCTTTGGTGAGACGACCGCCAACACCGGTACCGGTAAGGCGCGCCGGGTCGATGTTATGTTCGGCAACAAGCCGCCGCACAGCTGGCGACAAATGATCATTGGCTGATGTTGCCGCTGGCGTGCCGGCAGCCAGATCAGGCGCCGATGGCTGTTCCGAAACTTTCTCTGAAACTTTTGCCGGAGCTTTCTCTGAAACTTTCTCTTGGGCCTTCGCTTGGCTTTTCTCTGGGGCTTTTACCGGCGCAGCGCTCGCACCTTCCTCGAGATGCGCCAGAATAGCGCCAACTTCAACAACCGCCCCTTCGGCCGCCACAATGTCGCCAAGCTGGCCGGCGACGGGTGACGGCACTTCCAGCGTAACCTTGTCGGTTTCGAGTTCGACAATGGGTTCATCAGCCGCCACATTATCCCCGCTGGCTTTTATCCAACGCGCGACCGTGGCATCGCTCACCGATTCGCCCAAAGTTGGAACAGTAATTTCTATGGCCATTTCCAGCGCCCTCCCCGTGGTGCCTTATTTTGCTGCGGCTATTACAATGACAATTGTTACCCAGCGATACCCTATGATTTTACCAGAAACACCCTATGATTTTGACTGGCTCGGCAGATCAAGCGCGGCTGCAACCAAATCATTCTGTTCCCGGTTATGCCGCGATAATGTGCCGGTTGCCGGCGACGCTGCCGCATCCCGGCCAGCATAAACAAGCCGTTGCTGCTGCATGCCAGTCTCAGCCATGATGTCTTCAATGTAATCACGCACAAATGTCCAGCCGCCCATATTTTTTGGCTCTTCCTGACACCATACGACGCTCGCCTTGGGGGTTTTTGACAAAATCTCTTTGACAGCTTTAGTCGGGAATGGATAAAGCTGCTCAACCCGCAAAATCTCAATATCCCACGCTTTTGCAGCATCGCGTGCAGCGGCCAGATCATAATACACCTTGCCACTACACAGAACGATCCGCTTAACCTTTCCATGCCGCACCTCGGTGTCACGCTCGTCCAGCAGCCGATGGAAGGTCGTTCCCGGCCCCATATCGGCCAGATCCGACACACAGGCTTTATGCCGCAACAATGATTTCGGCGTCATCACAATAAGCGGTTTGCGGAAATTCCGCCGCAATTGACGCCGCAAAGCGTGAAAGTAATTGGCTGGGGTGGTGCAATTCACCACCTGCATATTATCTTCGGCACACAGCTGCAGATAACGTTCAAGGCGCGCCGATGAATGTTCCGGGCCTTGCCCTTCATAGCCATGCGGCAACAGCAAAACCAGCGCGTTCATCCGCAACCATTTGGCCTCACCAGACGAGATAAACTGGTCAACAACCACCTGTGCGCCATTCGCAAAATCGCCGAATTGTGCTTCCCACATGACCAGCGCATTTGGCTCAACCTGTGAAAACCCATATTCAAACCCCATCACCGAGGCTTCGGATAACGGCGAGTCAATCACTTCAAAATCAGCCTGATCTTCACTCAGATGATTGAGCGGCGTATAGCGTTCCTCATTGGCCTGATCAACAAACACCGCATGCCGCTGGCTGAATGTGCCGCGACATGAATCCTGGCCGGACAATCGCACCGGATTGCCTTCCATCAAAATTGATCCAAACGCCAAATGTTCCGCCGTCGCCCAGTCAATACCACTGCCTTTGGCAATCATATCTCCGCGTGCTTTGATAATCCGCAGCAACTTGCTGTTCAGCGTCATACCATCAGGCGGGGTTGTCATGCTGGCACCAATTTGCCGCAATTTGTCAAGCTCGACGGCGGTTTCGCCACGCCTGTCCTCGCCATGCGCGGCGACCATGCCAGACCAGCTGCCCTCAAGCCAGTCAGCCTTGTTCGGCAGATAATTGGTGCCCGCATCAAACTCGGCATCAAGATAGGCAATGCGATCGGCAACAACCTGTTGCGCGGCTTCCTGATCGTAAATGCCCTCATCAACCAGCCGCTGGGCATAAAGATCACGGGTTGAAAGATGCGCGCCGATGGCGTTGTACATCAATGGTTGGGTAAAGGCTGGCTCGTCCCCTTCATTATGGCCAAAACGCCGATAGCAGAACATATCAATGACCGCATCGGTACCAAATGCCTGCCGAAATTCTGTCGCAATACGCGCCACATGAACGACGGCTTCCGGATCATCACCATTCACATGAAAGATCGGTGCCATAACCATTTTGGCGACATCGGTCGGATAGGGTGACGACCGCGAAAATGACGGGCTGGTGGTAAAGCCGATCTGATTATTGATAATAATGTGAATTGTGCCGCCCGTGCGGTAACCGCGCAGCGCAGAAAAGGCAAATGTTTCGGCAACAACACCCTGACCGGCAAAAGCCGCATCACCATGCAGCAAAATGCCCAGCACCTGGGTGCGGTCATGATCGCCGCGCTGTTGCTGTTTTGCACGCACCCGCCCGACAACAACCGGGTCAACAATTTCAAGATGCGATGGATTCGGCGCCAGTGACAGATGCACCCCTGCATCATCGAAATCACGATCTGCCGAGGCCCCCATATGATATTTCACGTCACCCGAACCACCGGCATTTTCCGGGTTTGCCGGGTTGCCTAAAAATTCCGAAATAATCGCCCGAAACGGTTTTTGCAGGACATTATGCAGCACATTCAAACGACCACGATGTGCCATACCAATGACAGCTTCGCGCAGATCAAGCTGGCTGCCGCGCTTTAAGATTTGTTCCAGCGCCGGAATCACCGCCTCGGCACCATCCATCCCAAAGCGTTTTGTGCCGGTATATTTTTTGTGCAGATAGCGTTCAAATTCTTCGGCATCGACCAAGCGTTCATAGATCGCTTTTTTACCTTTAACGGTAAAATCCGTCTGGTTGCCGATGGCTTCGATACGTTCCTGTATCCAGGCCTTTTGCGCCGGATCCTGAATATGCATAAATTCAACGCCTATTGTGCCACAATAGGTTTTCCGCAGCCGGTCAATAATTTCACTCAGCGTTGCGGTTTCCAGACCAAGCACATGATCGATGAAAATAGGACGATCCCAGTCATCATCGCCAAACCCATAGCTTTTCGGATCAAGCTCAGGGTGCAGCGGCTTGTCTTCAAGTGACAGCGGGTCAAGATCAGCGATAAGATGGCCGCGGATACGATAGGCGCGGATTAACATCACCGCGCGCAAGGAATCAAGCGTTGCCGCGCGCATATCTGTGGCATTCATCGTCCGCCCGGATACATGGCCTTCGGCCACCGCCTTGATCGAGGCATCCGGGTCTACCGCGCCAATAACCCGGCTTGGCGCGCGCCCCCAGCTGGGGCCAGACTCAGCTTCATCGCCGCCATAGGCCAGATCGCCAAACGCCTCGAAATAAGCGTTCCAGTTCTGGTCGACAGATTTTGGATCAGCCCGCCAGGCACGGTTCATTTCCGCAATAAATGTCGCATTCGCGCCCGATAACAGGCTCAGGTCAATTTCTGCGCTCACGTCACTCAAAGTCGAAGCAGCATCATCCATGGCAGGTCGTGTTCCAATACATCGCAAATACAAAGACTAATATCAGTCTATGCGGTAATTTTTGTATTTCAAGTCAGACCGCAGTTAAAATCAAAATTTCAGCAAATCTTCTGCAATGACGGCAGCCCGTATGGCGCAACACCCCGGCTGCGCCATAGCAGAGATTGATGATTTTTGGCGCTTATGATGCCAGCCCGGCAACAACATCATTCAGGGCTTTTACCGCGCCAACCGACTTATCGAACATCGCTTGTTCGTCCGCATTCAGATCAATTTCGACAATGCGTTCAACACCGCCAGCGCCAATAATCACCGGCACGCCGACATACAGACCGTCAAGCCCATAGGCACCGTCGACATAGGCGGCGCAGGGCAGTAGGCGCTTTTTGTCTTTCAAATAGGCATCTGCCATTTCAATGGCTGACGACGCTGGCGCATAAAAAGCCGATCCGGTTTTCAGCAAGCCAACAATTTCAGCACCGCCATCGCGTGTTCGCTGGACGATCTCGGCAATCCGCACATCGCTTGACCACCCCATCTTAATCAAATCGGGCACCGGTATACCGGCAACAGCTGAATAGCGCACCAACGGCACCATCGTATCGCCATGTCCACCCAGAACAAAGGCGGTCACATCTTCGACGGATACATTAAATTCTTCTGCGAGGAACAGGCGGAACCGTGCCGAATCCAGCACCCCGGCCATGCCAACCACCTTGGCCGCCGGCAGACCCGCGGCGCGTTGCAGAACCCCGACCATGACGTCAAGCGGGTTGGTGATGCAAATAACAAAAGCATTCGGGCAATGTTCTTTGATACCAGCGCCAACCTGATTCATCACTTTGGTATTGATACCGATCAAATCATCGCGGCTCATGCCTGGCTTGCGCGCCACACCAGCGGTGACAATGACCACGTCACTGTCAGCCAAAGCGGCATAATCATTCGCCCCGGTAACCGCCGCATTAAATCCTTCAATCGGGCTTGATTGCGCAATATCAAGCGCCTTGCCCTGTGGAATACCCTCGGCGATATCGAACAGGGTGATGTCGCCAAGCTCTTTCAAACCGGCAAGCACAGCCAATGTGCCACCAATATTGCCAGCGCCAATTAGAGAGATTTTATGTCGTGCCATGATGCTTCACTTCCATTGTTGCTCAATCCGAATGACGCCGCTCTGGGCAATCACAATCTTGCAGCAACGGCGTATCGCTGTGGTGTAGCGGACTATGCAAATACATACAAGGCTAATCACCGGCTCTGTGGAAAAATACGCCGCCCAATAGCGACATGACCCATAGCGACATAACTAGACCTTATCTGGCTGGCCTCGTGCCACCATTTCACCAAGCCGCGATGCGGTCCGGTCAAACTCAAATTGCCATTGATGACCGGCATATAATGTTTCAATATCTGTCACCGCCGAGGCCACCAGAAACCGGCCACGATCATATAACGCATCAATGAGCCACATAAAGCGCCGCGCCAAATGTTCATTAGACTCGGTGAATTGCGGTATATCGGCCAGCACCAGCCCGGCAAATCGCCCGGCAATCGCCAGATAATCACGTGCCGCCAATGGCACATCACACAGGCTGGCAAAGCTGGCATAACCTATATCGCCAGCCACCTTGTCGATGATGATATCACGCCCGGCCACACGGATGGTTTCGCTGGTCATTGCTGTATCACCCGCCAGCTGCTGAAAAGCGGCTTCAAGGCATTGCTGATTGGCCGCATTCAGCGGCTGATACCAGGTCGGCATTGACGCCAGAACCGAGCCGCGCCAGTCAATTCCGGCGGCCAGCTCAAACATCTCACAGCGGGATTTTAACAGTTCGATAAATGGCAGAAACCGATCACGATGCAGCCCGTTTTTATAGAGATCATCCGCATGCCGGTTAGAGGTCGCCAGCACCGTAATACCGCTGTTAAGAAGCGTCGAGAACAGCCGCGCCAGAATCATGGCATCGGCAATATCGCGCACTTCCATTTCATCGAAACAGAGCACCTGCCCGCGCGCCGCCAGCAGCTTTGCCGCGGCTTCGATCGGGTCATCATCACCGGCTTGGCGTGCCGCATGGATGCTGTCTTGTGCCAGCACCATAAAATCATGAAAATGCAACCGCCAGACGGTCGGTGCTGTCGGGTGATGCGGCAAGCTGGAGACGAACATATCCATCAACATGGTTTTGCCGCGACCCACGCCACCATAGATATAAAGGCCGGTCACTGGCTGGGATGGGCGCAACAATTTTGTGATCCAGTTTCGCGACTGGTTATGACAGAGCCGGTCAATCAGACTGTCCAGCTTTTCGGCCGCCACCTGTTGCCCCGCATCTGGCGATAAATCGCCGTTAGCAATTTTTCTGGCTAAGTGATGGCTTGGGTATCGCTGCGGGTGGTCTGCCGGATCGGTCATTGCATCAGCGTTGCGCCATCTCGCTTTTGATACTGGCAATCGCCTTGCCCGGGTTCAAACCTTTTGGACAGGTTTTGGCGCAGTTCATAATGGTATGACACCGATACAGCGCAAAACTATCATCCAGCGATTCCAGCCGTTCCGCTTTGTGTTCATCGCGGCTATCAGCAATCCAGCGATAGGCTTGCAGCAATACCGCCGGGCCAAGATAGTCATCGCTGTTCCACCAATAGCTCGGACATGCCGTCGAACAGCTGAAGCATAAAACACATTCCCACAGCCCATCGAGCTTTTCCCGATCGGCCGGCGATTGACGACGCTCTTCGCCGTCGCTCGGGGCGGTGTCTGCTTTCAACCATGGTTCAATTGAGGTGAGCTGGCGGTATGGCTGGCTAAGATCCGGCACAAGATCTTTTACCACCGGCATATGCGGCAGCGGAAAAATTTTCACCGCGCCTTTCACATCATCAATGCTTTTCAAACAGGCAAGCGTATTGGTGCCGTCAATATTCATCGAACAGGATCCACAAATGCCCTCACGGCAAGACCGTCTGAAAGTCAGGCTGCTATCTTGTTCACTTTTAATTTTGATCAGCGCATCCAGCACCATCGGCCCACAGCGATCAAGATCAATTTCAAAACTATCGATACGCGGATTGGCGTCATCATCAGGCGACCAGCGATAGACTTCAAAAGTCTTTACATTTTGCGCGGCATTGTCGGCTTTATGCGTCACGCCCTTGGTCAATGTTGAATTTTTAGGCAGTCTAAATTCGGCCATAACAGTCCTCTTTCGCTCTTGCCTAATACACGCGCTGTGCTGGTGGAATAGGAGCCACATCATTGCTCAGGGTGTTCATCACCACCTTACGATAGCCAAGCTGTGATTTATTATTTTCGTCCAGCCACATCACCGTATGTTTCATCCAGTTTTCATCGTCACGCTCGGGCCAGTCTTCATGCGCATGCGCACCGCGCGATTCCTGACGCTGATCGGCTGAGCGGATCGTCACCAGCGCCTGTCCCATCAGATTGTCCAGTTCCAGAGCCTCAATCAAATCAGTGTTCCAGATCATTGATTTATCGGCAACGCCAATATGCCCCATCCGGCTGGCGATTTTATCCATGCTTTGGACACCGCTTGTCAGCGATTCGCTCGACCGGAACACCGCCGCATGACGTTGCATGGCATGCTGCATATCAAGACGAAGCTGCGCCACTGTCTCGCTGCCATTCGCATGGCGCATCCGGTCAAATCGGTCGAGCGCTTTATCGGTAGCAGATTGCGGCGCCTTCGCCAGCGCTGCGCCAGCTGTCACTGTTTCGCTGGCCCGATGCGCGGCGGCGCGGCCAAACACCACAATATCAAGCAGCGAATTGGTGCCAAGCCGGTTCGCCCCATGTACCGATACACAGGCCGCTTCACCAATCGCCATAAGCCCCGGCACCACAGCATTTTCGTCCGTCTTGGTTGGGGATAACACCTCACCATGATAGTTCGTCGGGATGCCGCCCATGTTGTAATGCACGGTCGGCAATACCGGGATCGGCTCGCGGGTCACATCAACACCACAAAAAATCCGCGCGGTTTCGGTGATGCCGGGCAAACGCACATGCAAGGTATCAGGATCAATATGTTCCAGATGCAGCATAATATGGTCTTTATTCGGGCCAACGCCGCGGCCTTCATTGATTTCTATGGTCATGGCGCGGCTGACAACATCGCGGCTGGCCAGATCTTTTGCTGTTGGCGCAAACCGTTCCATAAAGCGCTCGCCCTCGGAATTGGTCAGATAGCCACCCTCACCACGCGCCCCTTCGGTGATCAATACACCGGCACCATAGACGCCGGTCGGGTGAAACTGGACAAATTCCATATCCTGTAGCGGCAAGCCAGCCCGCAACGCCATCGCATTGCCGTCACCGGTACATGTATGCGCCGATGTGCAGGAAAAATACACCCGCCCATACCCACCGGTGGCCAGCACAGTCTGCTGTCCCCAAAACCGGTGCAATGTGCCATCTTCCATACACAGCGCGATAACCCCGGCACATTCACCCGCATCTGTCATCAACAGATCCAGAACGTAATATTCGATATGGAAATGCGCCGCATATTTCAGGCATTGCTGATAAAGCGTATGTAGAATCGCGTGGCCGGTACGGTCGGCAGCGGCACAGGCGCGCCGTGCCATCGATTTGCCATGATCAAGCGTATGGCCACCAAATGGGCGCTGATAGATTTTGCCTTCTTCGGTACGCGAAAATGGCACCCCATAATTTTCCAGTTCGATGACCGAGGGAATGGCGTTACGACACATATATTCAATCGCATCCTGATCGCCTAACCAGTCTGACCCTTTGACGGTATCATACATATGAAACTGCCAGTTATCGCCTTCACCCATATTGTTCAAGGCGGCACCGATACCGCCTTGGGCCGCCACCGTATGCGAGCGGGTCGGGAACACCTTGCTGATACAGGCGGTTTTCAGCCCACCTGCGGCCATGCCAAGGGTCGCACGCAAGCCGGCGCCACCAGCACCAACGACAACAACGTCATATTCATGGTCAGTTATTTCATATGCAGTCATAATAAACCTTCCAATGCTGGGCGAATAAAACCAACAGACCTATGTCAAAATGTAATCAGCGCCAATGCAGTTAAACTGACAAGCGCAATTCCCCCTAACGCTATTCTTGCGCAGAGGATCAAGCCGTTACGGCCACGCGCCAGCGGCACATAATCTTCGATAATCACCGCAATACCCAGCGCTGCATGAAACATACCAGCTGTAATCAGAACGGCCAGTGGCAAAGCTGTTGACGGTGCCGCGATCAATTGACGCGCCGCCTCATAATCAAGCGACACCAAGCCGCCCAAAAGATAGACACAATAGACCATCAGCGGCAAGGTCAGCATAGCGCTCCATCTTTGCCACTTCCAATGTGGCACCGCTGATCCATGTTGTTTGTGCGTTTTACCCTGCATCATATGACCTGGTTTCTATATCCCGATTGTCCATAGCAATGCGGTGATCCCCACAGTCAGCAGCAGGACAATCCAGCCACTGCGATACACCGCCGGAATGGTCAGACCAATGCCGCGATCCCAGCTTAAATGCCGAACACCATTGAGCGCGTGGTAAATCAACGCCACCGAATAGCCAAATAACACAAGCTGGCCAAGCGGATGCGACACCACCAGCGCCGCCACCCCATACCAGCGATCACCAGCCGCCAATGCCACCAGCCACAGGCACAGCAATAGGGTGCCGGCTGCCAACGCCGCGCCGCTTGCCCGGTGCGAAATTGACATTACCGATGTCAATTGTGGCCGGTAAATTTGCAGATGTGGTGATAACGGACGCGGTTTCGCCATTACAGCCCTCGATTAAGCATCAGATCCCCGAAATGAATATATGAGATATCCGGGCAAAATAGTCAATGTGAAAGGGTCAAATCTGGTGCCCAAACACGGTTTCTGTCAGAGATTTTTTGGTGTTTGCGTTTTTCCAGAAATCGCGGCACAACAATGGCGATGAAACAAATTCTGTCGATACAATCTGCAGTGACCTATGGCTGCGTTGGCAATAGTGTTGCCGCCCCGGTGATCACCAGATTGGGCATGCAGCCTTTGCGCGTTGACACGATCGCGCTGGCAGCCCATCCCGGCTATGGCATAAACGCTGGCGGTTCACTCGATCATGCAGATTTTATCGACATTTTACAGTCACTTAATGCGCTGAATATTTTGCCGAAAATTGGCAGCATCGTGACCGGTTACCTGGGTAGTGCCGGACAAATTGCACCGATTGAGGCGCTCATCAAAAGCTGGCAGGCGGCGCGGCCAGACGGTCGATATATTCTCGATCCGGTGCTTGGCGACGGCGGCAGGCTATATGTTGACGCGGCCATCGTCGCCACCATGCAGCAGCGGCTTTTGCCATTGGCGCATATTGTCACACCCAATCAATTTGAGCTGGGTCTGTTGACCGACACGCATGTAGCTGATGTTGCGGACGCCACGCAGGCAGGTAGAAAAATGCTGCAGCAAAACCCGCTGCTC
>ERZ802827.654-NODE-654-length-18086-cov-17.693_pt1 | contig 18086 bp, 20 predicted proteins | sample MGYA00345652_ERZ802827 | MGnify/ENA primary metagenome ERZ802827 (study PRJEB30503, sample SAMEA104212372) | marine metagenome | biome: Westerlies Biome; feature: [SRF] surface water layer (ENVO:00010504) within the epipelagic zone...; material: water... | reverse complement strand
TTTAAGCCAGATATTATTATCATCGCCAACGGCCTTGATGCCAGCCATGTCGACCCGCTGGGACGCATGGCCTGTCTGTCCAGCACTTATGCCGAGATGACGGGAATGGTGATGACGGCGGCGGACGCGTTATGTGGCGGGCGCGTTGTCGCCATTCACGAAGGCGGGTATTCCGAGGCCTATGTGCCGTTCTGCGGACATCGCGTGGTAGAAGGACTGGCCGGAATCGACACCGATCTTGTCGACCCTTTTCTGCCGAAATTTATCGAACAACAGCCGGACGCAGCGCAGATAAACTGGCAATGTGCGATGATCGATACGATGGCAGAGGCGTTGGGCCTCTGATCCGGACGACGCCGGATCACGGCTAACAGTCCGTTCTCAGAAACCCGTCACAACCTGATGCATGATCCGCCCCGACGCGAAGGTGAACAATCCGGTCAAAACCAGCGCCAGCCAGAACAGCAGGATCATCGCCCGTCGGTGCGCCCTGATTTTGCCAGCGCGCGCCATCCGGACGGCCCGCCACAAGGTCACAAGCACCAGAACCGACAACAGGTGGATGAGACTGAAGACGCCGAAGAGCCGCGTTTCGTAAATGAAGAATCCGCTGATCGCCACGAACGCCATCAGCCCGACCCAGACATAACCCAGCTGCCGATGCCGCGCAGTGCCCTTGGCCAGCCACAGCTGCGCAGCGCCGATCACCAGCGCCAGAATGGCAGCGAGCGCATGCAGCGGTATCGGCATGGTGGCATTTATCAGCGGGACGAGAGTCATGGTCATCTCCTTCTGACAGATGGGTGCAACCGGCGGGCTGGCCGCACATGGCAACACGCCGTCGGCATCACCACCATAATGCCATTTACCAACAGCACCCATATTGCCCGTCCGTCATGCAGACATCATCCAGCCTGACTTTCATCCATATTGTCTGCTATCCTAACGACACAGCCAGATTGATCCGGAGCAGGACATGTCACAGGACGCCGCCATCGAACAGCATTACGGACGCCCGGGCCTGCTTGACCGCATCTTGAAGTCCCTTGCCAAGCAGGGTGTTGACGGCAATGACATCACCATTGAGACGCTGGCACCGCTTGATGAATTCCATGTTGGCGGATTATTTGCCACGCGGCGCATCGCCTCTCGCCTGACACTGATGCCCCGGGACCGGCTGGTCGATCTTGGCTGCGGTACCGGCGGGCCAGCCCGGGCCATTGCCGACATATCAGGATGCACCGTCAGCGGCGTCGATCTGACCGAGGAGTTCGTGACCACGGGCAGAGCCTTGAATGACATCACCGGGCTGGCAGAACAGGTTACCCTGACACAAGGCAGTATTCTGGCGCTGCCCCTGCCCGATGACGCGTTTTCGCATGCCGTGATGCTGCATGTGGGAATGAATGTGGCAGACAAGCACGGCCTGATGCGTGAAGCGTTCCGCGTCCTGCAGCCGGGCGGGCGATTCTGCGTCTATGATATGATGCAGATATCCGATGGTGACCTGAAGTTCCCGTTTCCCTGGGCCTCGGATGCATCGTTCAGCGCGGTGGCCCGGCCAGCCGATTACATCGCCGCCGCAATCGACGCCGGCCTTGCCCTTGAGGCCCAGCATGACGAGAGCGCGGGTGCCGCCAGCATGCTGTCAGCGATGCCGGACAGCGGCCCGGCCAACCGGCCAGATGGCAGCGCCGACCCGTTTCACAATCTGGCACAGCATATCAAGACAGGGCTGCTGGCACCGACCGAAATGTATTTCAGAAAGCCGCGCTAGACGCGATCGATATTGCCGCCAGCTTCGGCCCAGGCAATAAATCCGCCCGGGATATGCGCACAGCCCGATACACCACGATCGCGCGCAATATTCACCGCCATTGTCGAGCGTTCACCAACAGCGCAGTAAAAGACCACATCACGTCCCTCTGCCTGGCGCAACATGTCCAGATGCTGGTCAAGCCGGCTGTAAGGGGCATGGACAGAACCCGGAATAACACCGCTTTTTACGCGTTCACCCTCTTCACGCAGATCAACGATCATCATGCCTTCGGCATTATCGGCAATGATGCGTTCGGGGGCGATGGTTGCCACCTCGCACTGGCGGTCAATATTCAGGCCCATCCGCATGTTTTCTGGTACAGCCACATCCATCATCTTTGGATTGGCAAGCTTCAGATTGGCCATCAATTCTATATATTCGGCGCGGCCAGCCACCTGCAGACGCGGGTTTGAGGATTTTTCCTCGCCGATGGTTGAAACCGTATCGCCCTTATAGTCATGCGCCGGATACACAAGTGTGGATTCCGGCAGTTTCAGTACCCCGTCAAACAGCGAATCATATTGCTGTCCGGCATCACCATTCTGGAAATCGGTACGGCCAGTACCGCGGATCAACAGCGTGTCGCCGGTGAACACACGGTCATCCATGCGAAAACAATAGCTGTCATCAGTATGGCCAGGCGTATGCATCGCAGTCATCGACAACCCTTCAATGGTCACGCGCTCACCATCAGACACCCGCATCGATACCACATCGACAGGTGACTGTTCGCCCATCACAGTCACACAGCTGGTCTTGTCGCGTAACGCGCCCATGGCTGTCACATGATCAGCATGAACATGCGTGTCGACAACCTTCACCAGCTTCAGATCCAGCTCTTCAAGCAGCTTCAGATAGCGGTCAGTCTTTTCCAGCACCGGATCAAGAAGCAGCGCCTCGCCGCCAACACGGCTGGCAAGCAGATAGGTGTAGGTGGACGATACCGAGTCGAAAAGCTGTCGAAAAATCATAAGAACCCCCTCCATGCGTTATCACCAGCATGCAGAAAATACGGCCAGCGTTCAAGTCAGCACCGAAATCCCTGACAGCGCATGTCAGACCATCATTCAGATCAGCATTCAGATCAGCATATTGATGAGAGCGAGGCCCACACCGCCCACAACCGCATAGCCAAACCCGCTGATGATATTGGCACCGAAAACCAGCTGGCGCGTTGGCACACGGTACAGGGTGGCGCAGCTGAGCACCGATAGCGATGCAACCGAACTCATCGTGCCTGCCCCCCAGCCAACCAGATGCGCCTGCACAAGCAATGCCGGATGCACATCCGCCCCGCCGCCACTGAAGATCGCCAGCAATGTGGTGCTGGTAATCACCGGATGGATGCCAATCACCGATAGCGACATCATCATGATCGGCACGGCGGGCAAGGCAATCCAGCCCGGTATCACATCGCTGTAGATACCCGCCACCATTGAGGCAAGACTGGCTGAACTTATGGCAAAAAACGCCACCAGCATAGCCGCCGTGATCACCACGATGTCATCGGCTGTCTTGTTCATGGCATCGCACGTATCGGCAATGATGACTGTAACCTTCTCACGGTGCCGCAGCATCTGTATCAGCACCAGCAACGGCATCACCGTCACCACGGCGGACAGTGCGGTAAGTTCCAGAACCACCGCCACCACCAATACCGCTGCCAGCACCGCCGCCAGCCGGCTTGCGACCGGGCCCAAACAGGCCAGCGACTGACGCAGTTCGGTGCCCTTGAAGCCGCGATGCAGCCCGACGATGGTCACCACCATGAACAGGAATGCTGACACCGTTCCCAGCGCAATGGCCATCCACGCATAGGCAGGTGCCACAAATATCTGGCCAATGGCGAATGCTACAAAAAACGGCGACCAGGCTGATGAAACCACCATCCCGCGGATGGCGGCTTCGGCGGCAATGCGCCTTCGATGCGTACCGCTGTCAGGTGGCAGGGCCGCTGATAAGAGAGCGAACGCGCCGGTGTTTATGATACCGCCAAACACATGCGCAGCCAGCTGCAGCCCGCCTGCTGACGCAACCGCAGGCAGACGTCCAAGGCGTTCCTGCGTGGCGTGAACCGACGGCATCGTCATGGCCGTGGCACGAACCAGCGCCATTGTCGGCAACAATGCCGCAAAGATCAGCACACGTTCACCGCCGCGGGTCATATCTTCAAGGCTTGGCACATCATCCAGAATGAACAGCATGACAACGCCCAGCATTGCCAGGATGATCAGGCTGTCACGGCGCAGACGCGGCAATGTCAGAAGAATGAACAGGCCCAGCGCCGCAGCCCCGCACGTCGCTGTAATGCCATGCGCCTGGCCCGACAGAATGGTCACGAGTGCTGCGCCCCAGGCAACAGTCAGCAGACCCAGACGCAGGTTGCGGATCAGCGGCCGGGCAGCAGTTTCGGGCGCGTCGGATGACATGCACAGACACCAGAAGGGAAAAGACGCGGCGAGTATGACAGCTTTGCCGTTGCGGCCAAAGCCAAGAAAGATCAGCTTTCGGACCAGATGGCAAATTCATTTCCCGCTGGCTCGGTGAAGTGGAAACGCCGGCCCCCGGGAAAGGCGAAGACCGGTTTGACAATCCTCCCGCCATGTGCGGTTACCAGCGACAGGCTGGCGTCCAGATCGGCGCTGTAGAAAACAATCAGCGCCCCGCCCGATGATGCGGTGCTGCACAGATTGGCGCGATAGAAACCGCCAGCAAGCCCGGCACCGTGAAAGGCAACATAGTCCGGGCCAAAGGATTCGCGTCGCCAGCCAAACAAGGCAGCAAAGAAGTCGCAAGATTGCTGCGGATGTGCCGAAGCAAACTCGACATAGCTGATTTTGTGATGGGCGGGGACTGGATCGGATGATGCCGTTGACGACGGGGACGACATGCGCTGACCTCCATGTGCTGACGATGCATGATGCGGGGTCGAAAATGTGCAGGAAACTGACCCGCGAGCATCAAACCTACCAGCGGCGCCACCTTCGCCACAAATCACATTCATGGCAGGCATGACAATGCAGACACAAAAAAAGAGGCGCTTTCGCGCCTCTTTTAAGGGGTGCTCCGGCCGAAGGATGAGCCAGAGCCATGTGTGGGTGCCATCACACAATCCGTGGTGAAGTTCAGAAACTTTCCTCACTTCATTAGAGTTAATGCTAGCGACAGAAGACGGCGCAATAAAGTCAAACTGCCGGAAAAGATCTTTCCATCAAATAGAATAATGGAATGTGATTGGAGGACGGCTTTTCACGAATTCGCAACACGCATGATCAGGGTGCGTCGGGACCCGGCGTTTCACACCGTCTTTCAGGCGTGAATCTTGTTCCAGTAGGGATCTTTGCCGTACCGGGTGGAGATGAAGTCAACAAACGCACGGGTGCGTTTTGGTAGAATTGTTGTCTTCGGATAAACGGCATAAACATCAAGCTCTGCCCATTCATAGTCAGGCAGAACAGGCTGCAGCAGCCCGTTATTGATCGCATCATAATGAAGAAAATTCGGCAGGCATGTGATGCCAAGACCGGCGATCGCAGCCTCACGCAGCACATCGCCATTGCTGGCTGACAGGCGCGGCTTCACGCGCAGGACACCGGTCTTTCCATCTGGCCCGCGATAGCGCCAGTCATTCGGGGTCTTCTCATTCGAATAGACCAGTGCGGGCAATTGTTCCAAATCTTCGGGCTTCTTGAAAGGCGGGTGACGCGAGACAAAATCCGGCGAGGCACAGGGAATATTGCGCACGGTCGAGATTTTCTTGGCGATCAGGCTGGAATCCGACAGCACCCCGATACGGATCGCCAGATCAAACCCCTCGGCAACCAGATCAACCCGCTTGTCAGACAAATCCATATCAATCCGCACATCTGGATGCGCATGCATGAATTGCGAAATTGCCGACGACATGTGCGACACACCAAAAGACAGCGGTGCACTGATTCGCAGAACCCCGCCAAGCCCGCCACCTGAATTCAGCACTTCCTGCTGTGCGGCCTCCAGCTCATCAAGAACAGCCTTGCAGCGCTCATAAAAGCCCTGTCCCACTTCGTTCAAATACATTCGGCGTGTTGTACGCTGGATCAGCGGCGCGCCGAGGCGCAATTCCAGATCTTTCAACCGGCGGCTGACGGCCGATACAGCAATACCAAGACGCTCTGCTGCCTGCGTAAGACTGCCAGTCTCCACAACCATCACAAACGCGCGAATTTCCTCGATCTGGCTCATAATGTCGCATCCTACATTATTATTCTTAAAATTAGAATTATATTTTCCCTCCTGAGCGCTTTTTAATGCTGAGCGCAACAATTACTTTGAATATCAGCCATGGGGGACCTCCCCCCTCCCATGGCCCCTCTTACCCCTGTTGACGGCGCGGGCAAAATAAGCGAAAGGCTGTCGTCATGAGTGGAACCAACCGGACGATTTTACGAGTTGACGCGAGCATGCGTCGACAGAAGTCGGTAAGCCGCATGCTTGCCGATGAGATGGTGTCGTTGCTTGGTGCCCGCCAACCGGGCATTCACCTCATCAACCGCGATCTTGCCGCCGGCGTGGGTATCGTCAACGCTGCCTGGATCGAGGCAGAACGGACTTTCGAAGAAAATCGCACCCCTGACCAGCGCGCCCTGCTGACCCAGTCTGATGCGTTGGTGTCTGAACTGCAGGCTGCAGATGACCTGGTGATCGCAACGCCGATTTATAACTTCAGCGTGCCAGCTGCCCTGAAAGCGTGGATCGACCTTATTTGCCGCGACAACATCACCTTTGTTTATGAAAACGACCGGCCGCGTGGCCTGCTGGCCAACAAGCGCGCCACCGTGATCATCACTTCGGGTGGCACCATGGCCGATACCGATGTTGATTACGCGTCAAACTATATCCGTCATATCATGGAATTTATCGGCATCATGGATGTCGCGGTAATTGATGTGACCGGACTGGCCAAGAATCGCCGCAAGGTGATTGCTGATGCGCGCCGGGAAATCGCCATTGTCAGCGAACGCAGCGCCAACTCGCAGCGCAATCTGTCGGTCGCCGAATAGCACCCGGCCAACAAAATACCCGGCCAACAGCAAACATGTGCCGCCATTGACGGTTCAGGCGCTTGCTGCAACTGGCGGTGGAGACTAGTCTGGTCACCATGTCAGACACCACCCATGCCGCGAACACCACACCCGATATCCGTATTGAGGACAGCTGGAAGACACGGCTGGCCACCCAGTTTGCAGCCGCACATATGACAGCGCTCAGTCAGTTTCTGCGGTCCGAGAAGGCGGCTGGAAAACGCATATATCCACCGGGCAGCCAGATTTTTCGCGCGTTTGACCTGACACCCTTTGAGCAGGTGAAGGTGGTCATACTGGGTCAGGACCCCTATCACGGGCCTGGGCAGGCACATGGGCTCAGCTTTTCGGTCGGACCGGGGGTGGCACCGCCACCATCCTTGCAGAACATCTATAAGGAACTGGCCAGCGATCTTGGTATCGGGCATCCCGGGCATGGCAATCTGGAACGCTGGGCGCGGCAAGGCGTCTTGCTGCTGAACAGCTGCCTGACCGTCGAGGACGGTCGCGCCGGGTCGCATCAGGGCAAGGGATGGGAGCCGTTTACCGATGCTGTCATCACCGCTCTGAACCATGAGCATCAGGGGTTGGCCTTCATCCTGTGGGGCCGCAAGGCACAGGACAAGGGGGCCAGCATTGATCGAAGCCGGCATCTGGTGATCACCAGTGCCCACCCGTCGCCGCTATCTGCACATAACGGCTTTTTTGGCAGCCGGCCCTTTTCGCGGGCCAATGACTATCTGGCGGCGCAGGGCAAGTCCCCGATCGACTGGCAACCGGCTTGACCACACGCGCTTCCACCCAAACCGGCATTCTGCTGATGATCGGTGCGGCCGTCACCTTCGGGATACAGGACGGGCTGTCACGCTTTCTGGCCGAGGGTTATGGGCCGATTTCGGTGATTACCATCCGCTATTGGTTCTTCCTGCTGTTCGTATTGGCATTCAGCGCCACACGGCCCGGCGGGCTGAAACATGTCGCGGGCACCACGCGGCCATGGCTGCAAACCCTGCGCGCTCTGTTGCTGGTCAGCCAGATTTGCACGGCACTATACGGCTTCACTATCGTCGGGCTTGTCGGCTTTCAGGTGATCTTCGCCAGCTATCCGCTGATTATCGCAGCGCTGTCCGTTCCTTTTCTGGGAGAGCGTGTGGGCTGGCGGCGCTGGCTTGCCATCACTGCCGGCTTTGGCGGTGTGGCGCTGGCGCTTGATCCGCGCGGCAGCCCGTTCGGTCCGCAGATGATCATTCCGCTGCTTGGCGCCATCCAGTTTGCCGGCTATGCCATATTGACCCGCATCGCATCGCGCACCGACAGTGCCGAGACCAGCTTTTTCTGGACCGGCATGGTCGGCGCGATCGCCATGAGCCTTATAGCCCCTTTGGCATGGACTCCGCCACACGGCACGGACTGGCTGTGGATGCTGTTATTGTGCCTGTTCGGCACAGCCGCGCATTTCATGATGATCAAGGCGCTGGACAAGGCAGAGGCAAGCGTGCTGCAGCCTTTCTCATATTTCGGGATAGCCACGTCAGCCACGATCGGTTTTGTCGTGTTTGATGATCCGGTCACCCAAGCCATGCTGACAGGCGCTGCCATCATCATTGCCGCCGGACTGTTTACGTTCTGGCGGGAACGCGTGCGATCAAAACAAGAGGAATCTGTTGCAGGAACGGCCAGTGAATGATCCGTCGGATTAGCTGCCCTGACCGGCATCTCGCGGCATTGATACCGCCACTGTCATCCAGCAATTGTCAAATTCACCACCGTCGACAAGTTCGACAGCCCACATGAAATGCAGCATCCTGCCTGTGGTGGTTTCCATGAACACATCAAAGCTGGCGCGCGTGCCGTCGCTTTCCTGTGCAACGATCCGGTGGCTGGCATGATTCAGCATCGTGCCATAGGCCGCCCCCTTCAACATGCCGGCAAACCGCTGCAACGGGCCTGTCGCGGCGCGGTTTCGCGGATGCGCAAAGTTCCAGGTCTGGGCAATCCCGAAATCGGCAACCGGATTGTCATTGAACTGCAAGGCCTTCATCTGGATCGCCACCACTTCTTCGGGTGCGATTGACGGGTCAGGCACGACCAGATCGGCAGCGCGTGCCGCCCATGAGACCGAGAAAATCGCAATCATCACAGCGACAGCAACCGCGATTGAAGATGGCATCCGCATGACAACTCTCCTTGTTCCGTCTTGAGGAAATGGGGGCAAAGCACCACATCTGCAATCTGCATCGGTGCAAGACAGCTTGTGACACGACGTCACGGCGGCCGTGTCTGCACCCTGTCACGATGCAGATTACCGCCGGCAGAAGGCCGGATCTGGGAAGGGCTGATATGCATATATTGATTCAGGGGGCCGGGCGCGGCATCGGACTGGCCCTTGCACAGCGGGCGCGTGCGGCCGGCGCCTCACAGCTGTTCCTGACGGCACGCGACCCGCAATCTGCGCCGGGTTATGATCTGTTGCCACCGTCAGATGATGTCATGTGGCTGACGCTGGATGTAACGGAGCCCGACAGCATCGCCGCCGCCAGTACGAAAGTCACCGCTGCCACTGACCAGCTTGACCGGGTGATCTTTACCGCTGGCATGCTGCAGGATGGCAGCATTCGTCCAGAAAAAAGGATCAATGATATTGATGCAGATGTGCTGACCAGGGTGTTCCAGACCAACGCGCTGGCTCCGGTATTGATGGCGCGCGAACTCTGGCCGCTTTTGCGCGGCACCCACCCGCTGCACTATGCCGCCCTGTCAGCGCGGGTCGGTTCGATCAGCGACAACGCGCTTGGTGGCTGGTATGCCTACCGGGCCAGCAAGGCGGCGCTGAACCAGTTGATGCGCACCTTGTCGATCGAACTGGCGCGTGCAAATCCGGCGGCCTGTGTGGCATCGCTTCATCCGGGCACCGTGGACACCAACCTGTCACGCCCGTTTCAGGCCAATGTACCAGCCGAAAAATTATTCACCGCCAGCTATGCGGCCGACTGCCTTTGGCAGGTACTGGACGGGCTGGATGCACGTATGACCGGCGGCTTTTTTGCCTATGACGGCAGCCCCATTCCATTCTAGGCCCACCCCCGGAACATCATCCCGATCATCCGTCAGATTTGTCGGCAGAATTGTCGGCAGAATTGATCCGCCCGCGTAAAGTCAGCGGCAGCTGTGCCAGCATGAAAGCACCGCTTGCCGGCGCGGCGATGAATGTCTTGTAGGTCACCCATTCGGCCTCGGTGAACAATCGCCAGACACATTCATTGGCGATGGCCAGCAGCAGAAAAAAGCACCCCCAGCGAAAGCTGAGCGTGAACCAGGTCGCATCTGTCAGCGAAAACTGGGCACCGAAAAACTGACGCATCATGGCGCGGCGCATGACCAGCCCTCCCAGCAGGACAGCTGCAAACAACCCGTTGAATATTGTCGGCTGGACCTTGATGAAAATGCCGTCATCAAGCCCCCAGGCAATGGCCGTGAACAGGCCGGACATGACAACAGAAAACAGGGGAAAGGCGGCGATACGTCCGTCGCGCCATCGCGCAAGAAGCAACACGCCCGCCCCCAATATCGCTGACAAGGCCGCAGCCATCAGCAGCCCGAAATACTGATAGCCTGCGAAAAAGGCCAGCAAAGGCAGGATTTCGATGAAAAAGGCGCCCAGCTTCACTTGCTGCGTCCCATCAGATTGTCCTGAAAGCGTTGATCGCGCACCTTCGGACCGAGCCATATATCCATAATCGCCTTTGCCAGCACGGTATCCTCAATAACCGAGATGATTTCACCATCGGCAACAAGGGTCAGCCGCCCATCTGAGGTGTGAATGAAATCTGCATGGCTGCCCTTTGGCATATCGATGAAGGCGCTGTCCATCACCGGCACCCAGCTTTCAATCTGCGCATTGCTGGCCGCCTTCATCCGCCTCATTTCCTTCACCGTAGAGCTGACGATCCGGCCTTTCTTGGCGTTGATCAGATAATGCAGACGCAAACTGTACGGGTTACCAGCACTGTAACGTCCGTTCGGCGCGTATAGCTGCGCATCATAAATCTTGAAGAACATCACCTTGAAGCGCGCTTCGCCAACAAGTTCAGCATCGGGCACAAGCCTGTCCAGCACCTCGGCCTGTGCGCCCTGCAACCCGATAAGCAGCGCCGCGATAAGCAGCGCCAGCGTCCGCCTGATCATCCTTATTCCCCCTTCTGGCATTTCCTTCGCACCGGTCCCCATTATAAATGACATCACCGTGACAAGCCGCACCTTCGTCTTCAGTCCCTGGTCAGCATATATCAGGACAGATCACTGTTCAGACCATAATTCAGGTCCCTATTCAGGCCATCCGTCCAGATCAAGCGGGCCGATCGCCGCCGCCGCCGCACCGCGCAGAAAGACCAGCGTGACAGAACCGATCTCGATACCGAACTTGCTGACAAAGGCGCGATTGATCGCCACGTCCTCATCCTGCCGATAGATCCAGTCATCGAAATGCACCTCGACCTCACGACCGGAAATATTCAGCACGACATCATATTCCCAGTTCAACGCATTGCCGCTGATCCGTCCAGATGCCGGACCAGCCACATCGCTTGCGGTACCTTCATAACGCAGGCTGCCATCCGCATCATCAGCCAGTCGCTTTATCACCCATGTCCGCTCGGCCCGTTCCCCGTCATCATAGAGAAAATCTTCAGCCAGTGTCAGCGTGTCGCCGTCTACTGTGCCGATCATATTGACCCGGAACTGGCGTTGCAGGTTGCCGAACCTGTCTTCAAAGATGCCATAGGCGACAGACTGACCGGCAAAAAATTCAGCAAGGTCCAGCGATGGCTGCCGGTCGGCAAGCGTGCTGACATCCCGCCGCGCGCATCCGGCAAGGCCGGCAAGCATGACGACCAGAAGGCCGGTTACCATCATCACTGTGGTCAGTCTGCGCTGCCACGGCTTGGTTGCAGATATCATTGCTGTCTCCCATGTTCATCAGCACTCATCTCGTCAAGCGACGCCAGAAACACCGCCGCATCTGCTTCAATGCCGGCAACACGTTCTGGTGCCATCTTGTCGAGCGAGCGGTAAATCATGCCAAGGCGGGCATTGTTGCCAAGCCTTGGCCGGTTGCGGATCAAAAAATCCCAATAGAGGTAATTGAAAGGACACGCATCGGGGCCGGTCTTCTGCGCCACCTTGTAACGGCAGTTACCGCAGTAATTCGACATACGGTTGATATAGGCACCGCCGGCCGCATAGGGCTTGCTGGCCAGATATCCGCCATCGGCAAACAGCACCATGCCAGACACATTCGGCAGTTCGACCCACTCATAGGCATCAGCATAAACAACAAGGAACCATTCATTTACCTGATCGGGCCTGACACCTGCCAGCAGCGCAAAGTTCCCCAGCACCATCAGACGCTGAATGTGATGCGCATAGGCATAGCGACGCGTTGCGTCAATCGACTGCGCCAGACAGTTCATGCCGGTTTCGCCCGTCCAGTAGAAATCGGGAAGCGTGCGGTCTGCCTCAAGGAAGTTCATCCCGGCATAGTCAGGCATCTTCATCCAGTAGATTCCGCGCACAAATTCACGCCAGCCAAGGATCTGCCGGATAAAGCCCTCAACCGCATTCAGCGGGGCATGGCCGTCATGCCAGGCCGCCTCGGCAGCGCGCACGGCTTCGGCCGGCAACAGCAGACCGGCATTCAGATAGAACCCGATATGACTGTGATACATCCATGGCTCGCCCTCGATCATCGCATCCTGATAGGTGCCGAACAACGGCAGACGGTGCGTTATGAAATGATCCAGCACCTGCAACGCCTGATCACGCGTCACTGCAAAGCCGAAATCCGCCAACGCGCCGAAATGGTCTGCGCATCGTTTGCCAACCAGTGTCAGCACATCATCGGTGATCGCGTCAGGCGCAAAGGACAAGGGCGGCGGCACAGCCAGCGACAGGTCTGGCGGTTGCCGGTTATCGGCATCATAGTTCCATTTGCCGCCCACCGGTGCGCCGTCTTCCATCAGCACATCATGATCGCGCCGCATCTCACGATAGAAGAAATCCATCCGCAGCTGTTTGCGCCCGCTGGCCCAGTCGGCAAACCGTTCGGGCGTACACATGAACCGCTCATCACCGCGAATTTCAACTGCCACATCAAGCTGGTCCTGCCAGTCACGCATCGCCGCAAGCACCCGGTATTCGCCGGGCTCGGTGACCACCAGACGGTGCAGATCATGGCGCGCCGCCGCACGGCCCACCTCACCGCCGAAACTGCCGCTATTGTCCGGGTCATCAAGGCGGACATAATCCACGATAATCCCTTCAGCGCGCAAGGCCTCGGCAAAGTGCCGCATCGCTGAAAACAGAAAGGCGATTTTGCGCTTATGGTGTTTCACATAGGTGACTTCATCCATCACCTCGGCCATCAACACCACGTCGCGTGCCGGATCAAGATCGGCAAGGCTGGTTATGCTGCGCGCCAGCTGGTCGCCCAGAACAAGGCGCAATGCGCCGCTCATGATGCGTCCCGCAGTCTGGCAAAAGCCGCCAGAGCTGCCTCGCGCGATTGTTTCAGATCGACAACCGGACGTGGATAGGTCTCGCCCAGACGCACCCCGGCCCCATCCAGAACAGCCTGCGGTGCGGTCCAGGGCGCAAACAGATATTTGTCCGGCAGCTGTGCCAGCTCGGGGATGAACCGGCGCGTGTAGGCGCCATCCTTGTCGAACTTCTCGCCTTGCGTAACCGGATTGAAGACGCGGAAATAGGGTGCGGCATCCGCCCCGCAACCTGCAATCCACTGCCATGAGGCGCTGTTGCTGGCATGGTCGGCATCAACAAGGCAATCCCAGAACCAGGCCTCACCATGATGCCAGTGCAGACGCAGATTCTTGACAAGAAACGAGCCGGTTACCATCCGCATGCGATTATGCATATAGCCGGTCTGCCACAACTCGCGCATCGCAGCATCGACAAAGGGGACTCCTGTCAGCCCGCTCTGCCACGCACGCAACATCTTGTCATCCTCATGCCAGTCAAAAGCATCGAATTTGGTTTGCAGGTTCCGGCGCTTCAGATCGGGGTTGAAATAAAGAAGCGAATGCGAGAATTCTCGCCATCCCAGTTCGGCGCAGAAATTGTCGACATCATCCTCTGGCACATCAATGGCAGCCCGCACCGCGTACCAAGCCTGATTGACCGACAATTCACCCCAGTGAAAATGGGGCGAAAGGCGCGATACATGCGGTTTTGCTGGCAGATTGCGGCCATCCTTGTAACCGGCAAGGCCATCAGCAATGAAATCCTGCAGCCGCGTCATGGCACCGATCTCACCAACCTGCCAGTGAGGGGCCAGCATCGCGGCCCGGCCCTCATCCGGCAGCAGACGCAGATCATCAACGGAGCTGGCTGGCCCGGCAACAATATCCTGCGCCAGATCCAGCGCCGGTCGGGGCAGTGGTTCGCGCGGCGGTGGTGCTGCCAGACAGCCGCGCCGGTAGAAAGGTGTGAACACCTTGTAAGGCGTGCCATCCCCCTTCTGCACCTCCCATGGCTCCCACAACAGGGCACCATTGCTGCTGGCAGCAGTGACCCCAGCTGCAGACAGCCGGGCTTTGACATCTGTATCGCGGGCAATCCGCCACGGCTCATAGGCGCGGTTCCAGAAAACGGCATCGGCCCCGGCCTGCGCCGCCAGTGCCGGCAGAATGTCACGCGCATCCCCGCGTGCAACATGCAGCTTGCCACCCAGCGCAGCGTTCAGATCGACAAGCGAGTGATGCAACCACCAGCGGCTTGCCGCCCCCATTCTGTCGGCACCAGCGCTGTCATCATCTAGGATAAATACCGGCAGTATCCGGCCATGCGCCGCCGCCGCGACCAGCGCCGGATTATCCGCAAGACGCAAATCCTGTCTGAACCAGCAAATCGATAGGGGGGCGCTCATTCTGTATTCCTTTACCGTGATGGCTTTGCGCACATCACATGACAATTCACCGGGCGACGCATGCCGTCCCCCGGCAGCCAGCGTCACTTGTATTTGCAAAACGAAATCCGGCCCAAGGCGACCGCATTCACACCTGATACATCGCGTCTGCACCGCAATGATTCAAGAGCCTGCGCCCCGGTCTATGCGACCATGCGGGGTGCGATAATGGCAGATCAGAAGAAAAGAAAGGCGCGGCTTTCGATACTCTGCCGCGGCGGCGCATCCGGCGCGCTTGCCGGATCGGCAAAGGCAGTATGAATTGTAAAGCGGTTGCGGCCATCCACTGCCGAATCATAGGTTTTGATCAGGGCAACCTCATCGGGCGTCATATGCGGGAAATAACCCCAGCGATGCGCCGGATTGTAATAGGCCATCTGAATCTGCCCGGTGCGATCACGCGCCTGGCGGGTAACCTCAACAATATCACCATCAGCCAGTGTCGTGCTGTCACAAAAGGCCAGCGGCATGGTCTCCACGGTTCCAGCGATGGACCGCCAGACATTGACGATGGCAAAGCGCTGTGCAGACAGGCTGGCAGCCTCATGCGGCAACATCTCGGCAAGTCGCTTTTCCGCCGACCAGCTTGTGTAATCATTGTGAATGACCGATGACGGTTCACGCATGGTCCGGTTGCGGCGCAGATTGTCACTGGCAGCACGGCGGGTATGATCAAACACATGCACACGCCGCGCGCCGGTGACCGCACGCAGCAATCTGTCGATCTCTGGCTCATAGATATCGGCAAGCGCTGCATCATCACTGAAATCGGCAACTGCGCTGTTGTGCGGCATCAGCATAAAGCCCTGCCTGTCAAGCGACAGATCGCGCCCGCGCGCATCGGCAATATCTACCTCATGCCAGCGATATTGCCCGTCATGCGCCGCCGCCGCGCCGCCAGCCTGTGAGGCATGATAGACCGCGCTGCCATCATCACTGGGTGCCAGATACTGAAGCTGTGCCCTGATCCGGCCCCCGGGCGCTGTCCGGCCATCGCTGTTCATCGCGCTTCACCGGCACCCATCCGCCGTTCAACCCACCGCACACCTGCCGATACCAGCAGGATCAGCGCCAGATATTCCAGCACCAGAACGGTATAGATTTCCAGCGGGCGGTATTCGGTCACAACCAGTTCATTGGCCCGGCGGGTCAGTTCCTGCATGCCAATGACGGACACCAGCGATGACATTTTCAACATATAGACAAGCTGATTTCCGAGCGCTGGCAAAATGCGTTTGATCGCCTGCGGCAGAATGACGAACCGCATCTTGTCGACATAAGACAGCGAAATGGAATGTGCCGCCTCGTGCTGGCCGCGGTCGATCGACTGAATACCGGCGCGGAAGATTTCTGCCTGAAAGGCACTGTCTGAAATGGCCAGCGCCAGCACCCCGGCCCAGAACATGGAAATGGCAATATCGGCAACCTGCGGCAGCCCGTAATAGACCCACAAGATCAGCACAAGGATCGGGACGGCCCGCACCAGTTCAACATAGACACGGTTGATGATTCGCGGCGGGCGGGCGCGGGCCAGGCCCGGCAGCGCGATCAGCAGACCCACAACAACCGAAATCAGGATCGCTGTCACCGACAGGGCGATCGTGTAATACAGCCCGTCGATCAGGAACATCAGGTTGCGCTGTCCGGCGGGGCTGGTCGGGTCCACCACATACCATCCCCAGTCGCCCGAACATCCGGTCAGCAACAGCGCGGTGGCCAGCACCGGCAGCAATCGCATTTGCAATACCATCAACGCCCCCTAATGCCGCAAAATCTGACGCAGGAAGGTCTGGCAGCGCTCGCTTTCCGGCGCCGAGAAGAACTGCTTTGGCGGGGCCATTTCGACAATCCGGCCATGATCCATGAACACCATCTGGTCAGCCACGTGACCGGCAAAGCCCATCTCGTGCGTGACGCAGATCATCGTCATGCCGCTTCCTGCCAGCTCTTCAATAACCTCCAGAACCTCGGCAATCATTTCAGGATCAAGCGCTGAAGTTGGCTCGTCGAACAGCATGATCTTCGGCTCCATGCACAGCGCACGGGCAATCGCCACACGTTGCTGCTGGCCGCCCGAAAGCTGGCCCGGAAACTTGTCGATCTGTTCGGGGATGCGCACACGCTCAAGATAATATTCGGCCAGACTGCGGGCTTCGGCGGGGGGCATGCCGCGCGCGCGAACCGGACCCAGCGTCAGATTGTCGAGGATCGAGAGATGCGGAAACAGATTGAACTGCTGAAACACCATGCCGACATTGTTGCGCAGCACCCGCCGCGCTGCCGCGCTGTCATCAATGCGCACCCCGTCTATGGCAATCTCGCCAGCGTCATGCGCTTCCAGCCTGTTGATACAGCGGATGGCTGTCGACTTGCCTGACCCGGACGGCCCGCAAATCACAATTTTCTGACCAAGACGTATGTCCAGAGAAACATCATCCAGCGCCTGAAAGCTGCCAAAAAACTTGTCGACATGCCGAATGCGAATGAAGGCATCATCCTGACCCATTGTTTTGGACACTTGGCCATCGGCTGGTTCTTTCCCACGTCTTTGGGGATTCTTATCATGGTTTGAGTTGAAAACTAATTTCACCTTTTTGGCCTTTCGATATAACTCAAGCTAAATGAGCAGAGAGCCATAAGGAACGCAACGCCGATGCTCACAAGCAAACATCACCTTTTGGAAAAGGAAAAGCTTACCCTGAAGGCGTTCCAAACCAGCGCTCGTTATCTCAACAAAACCCTTAGCGAACTAGAACGGTGTGATAGTTGATTTGCGGGCGTAGCAATTCAACAACCGTTAAAAGCTGTATAGGCCTAATCAAAACGGTCTTTGTCAGTGTCAAAAACCTTCGTAACCGTTACACCAAAAAACTTGGTTAGTTCGAGTGTCCGATGCGCCTATTTAATACCATCAGGAATAAAATCGTGCATATCAGAAATGTTCATGATTTCCGCGGCAAAATGACCAAATTTGACTAAAACAAAAAAGTTCGCTTGCACTGTTGGTCAGCAGTGACCATTTCCTTCCTTCATCAACAGCAAGTGAAGCCCGTGCATTTCCGAATACTTTGGGAGAATGAAGTGAGACTTATCAAATTTGCAATTGCAGCTTTAGCGCTGGTGGGTTGGTCTGCACCCCTCCAAGCCCAAACCACCCTCCAAGATATCCTCTCATCAGGCGTGCTGAAGGTTGGCACGACTGGTGACTGGAATCCGATGACCATGA
>ERZ802827.647-NODE-647-length-18212-cov-13.5665_pt1 | contig 18212 bp, 20 predicted proteins | sample MGYA00345652_ERZ802827 | MGnify/ENA primary metagenome ERZ802827 (study PRJEB30503, sample SAMEA104212372) | marine metagenome | biome: Westerlies Biome; feature: [SRF] surface water layer (ENVO:00010504) within the epipelagic zone...; material: water... | reverse complement strand
GGTGAAAGAGTTTTTAGAATAGATCAATGATATGAGCCTTGAACAAAAACAAATATTTAAGTTTTATGTTGGTTATGACGATATTTTTAACGAAATAGAAAATTTATCTAATATTAAACCTCAAACCAATGTAGCCTTCGATATTCTAAAATATGACAATAATAATTATGAAATAAATATTGCTCTAGCCGGTGTAACTCAGGATCAAATAACTATTGAACAATTAAATAATTTTTTGATGTTAGAAGTGAAAGAAAAAACAAAAACTCCTTTTGAAGGTATTATTCATAAAGGTATTCGTACAAACTCGGTTAAACAAACTTTTAGGTTAGAACAAAATATAGAAGTTGATGATGCAGAATTAGTAAGTGGGATACTTAAAATTAAATTACATAAAAAAGAAATGAAAACAAAATTAAAGAGAGAAATAGAAATTATAGAAGAATAATAATATTATATGTTTGTTCTTAAATATTTGGAAATATAATGAAGGGTAATATGTCATGAACTATATGATCGATACTAATAAACTAAAAAGTCAGATAACCCAAGAAGAATGGCAACTTAGACTAGATCTCGCTGCAACCTATAGACTTATTGCACTCTATGGATGGGATGACTTAATATATACACATGTTTCATTAAGAATACCTGGTCCAGAACATCATTTTCTTATAAATCCTTATGGGTTAATGTTTGATGAAATCACAGCTTCAAGTCTTGTTAAAATTGACCTTAATGGTAATTCAGTTATAGATACTCCATATGAAGTCAATCCTGCAGGATTTACAATTCATAGTGCCATACATTCAGCAAGAGAAGATGCGCAGTGTGTTCTTCACCTACATACTAATGACGGTGTTGCGGTATCTATTCAGAAAGATGGTTTGTTACCAATAAGTCAAACATCAATGTTGATACATCCTCATATAGCCTATCATGATTATGAAGGTCTAGCTTTAGATCATACTGAAAAAGAAAGATTAGTTGAAGATATAGGTAACAAAAATCTGTTTATATTAAGAAACCATGGTACTTTGTCAGTTGGCCAAACATGCGGTATTGCATTTATGGGTATATATTTTCTTGAAAGAGCATGTTCTGCTCAGATAAGAGCTCAATCAGCAGGGTCTATTAATTTACCTTCAAAAGAAGCTATAAAAACAACGCAAAATCAATCCATTGGCATGTTTGATTTGGGAAGAGATAGACTTGCTTGGCCAGCTTTATTAAGAAAACTCGAGAGACAATCACCGGATTACAAAAATTAAAAAGCTGATTTTGCACCTCCAGTTTTTTGTGTTGTGAAAATTGATCCATGATCTGGAGCTGGTGGCAAAGGTATTACTACAGGAACACTTTCCATTCTAGGTTGATAACTCACTTCCCCACAAACCATTTGTTTTTCTAATTGTTTACATAACTCTATTGGATCATTATTTTTTAAATAGGCACCCACACCTACTAAAGGCCATGCATCAGCGGAATTACACTCATAAAACAGCATTAATCTATCTTTTTGGCTATTATTTGGTGCTGAGCCATGAAGAGTTCTAGCGTGATGAATTGTCATGGATCTGGCTTTTCCTGTAAGAGTAACAGCTTTGTCAATATCAAAAAATTTATCATCTGGATTAATTGCGCCACAAAAAACTCCATTATTGTTATGACTTAAAACTGGCCCCTTGTGGCTTCCAGGTATAACCATCAATGGTCCGTTATCAATATCAACATCATTAAGCATTAAACCTAATGCTAAAACATTATCATTTGTGTGTGGATAAAAGGCCCAATCTTGATGCCATTCAACTGCAGCACCACCTCCAGGAGCCTTAGTATTCAATTTACTTGTTTTTAGAGAAATATCTTTTCCAAGAAGATCAATAAGTATCCCTTCAATTTTAGATTGTTTTATTATATCCCAAAAAAATTGAGAATGTTGATGAGGCTGCTTTACTCTTTTTAGTCTGGGGTTAGTTGAACAATGTCCATCTTCAAGATCAAAAATATTATCATTTTCTTTTACATTTTTAGATCTTTCAAAAAAATCTTTTACTAAAGCTAACATTTCCTTGTGTTGATCTTCCGTAATTACATCCTCAACAAGCAAATATCCCTTATCGTTGTAAAAATTCACCTCGTCTTTGGATAATATCATCAACAACCTCCCTAAACTATGAACATATCATGTTGTTTAATCTTATAAATATGTTAATCAAATAAACATGAAGAGCAACTACAAATGAACAAAAATTTGATTGACCTTGATAGTAATCAGGCATGGATTAGATTAATAATAATTTTTATAATGAGCGTTATTGGCACTGCAGGAATGTGGTCAGTAGTAATTATAATGCCTAATATTCAAAGTGAATTTGTCCTTGATAGAGCTGCATCTACATACCCCTATGTAGCAACTATGTTTGGATATGGAATAGGTAATGTCATTATAGGGAGAATGCTAGATAAAATAGGAATTACAAAACCTATAATATTTGCTTTAACTCTTTTGGTTTTTTCATATTTAATTTCAACACTAGCTAATAATGTTATGTGGCTTTCAATAATTCAATTTTTCTTAGGTTTTTCTGCTGCCGCATTTTTTGGGCCAATGATGGCTGATATTTCAAGATTTTTTTATAAAAGAAAAGGGCTTGCAGTATCTTTAGTTGCGAGTGGTCAACATCTTTGTGGAGCAGTTTGGCCTTTTGTAATTAAGGATTTTCTTTTAGATGGTGAATGGAGAGAGGCTCATCTTTTTATTGCATTAGTTTGTAGTATTTTTATCCCTATATTATTTTATTTTCTTGGGGAAAAGTCACCAAATTTAAAAAATGATTTCTCTAAAATAAAAAAAGAAGAAAATGTGAATTCTAATTTAAAATTATCAATTAGTAACAAGAAAATTCAAGTTTTACTTATGTTTGCTGGTGTTTTTTGCTGCGTTGCGATGTCAATGCCACAGGTACATATTGTTCCTTTGTGCATTGATAATGGTTTTGGTTTAGCTGTAGGAACTGAAATATTATCCTTTATGCTATTTGCTGCTGTAACTAGTAGAGTACTATTTGGTTTCTTATCTGACAAAATAGGTCCAATTCAAACTTTAATACTTGGGTCAACTTTACAAGCAATTTCTCTGTCGATGTTTTTACCCTTTAATAGCCAATTATCGCTATATATAGTGGCAATTTGTTTTGGTTTATCTCAAGGTGGTATTGTTCCAATTTACGCAGTTATAATTAGTAAGTTTTTACCAGAAAATGAAGTCGCTGAAAGAGTTGGTTTATTAATTTTTGCGACTATAGTTGGGATGTCACTTGGAGGATGGCTGTCAGGGGAAATTTATGATTATACTAACTCTTATCAGATGGCATTTTTAAATGGAATTTTTTGGAATTTAATTAATTTATTAATAATGTTTTATCTTTTTTTAAAATATAAACAGTCAATAAAAAGTGTGGATAAATATGAATATTGAAAATCAAATGCGTCTTCTATGGACAAAATACTTAGAAACAAAAAATTTTAATTATCTTGCAGAAGCTTGTGAAAAAGCTCCTTTTTTTGGTCAAGAAGAAATGGGAAAAGAGATTGGTAAAATTTTAAGAAGTTTAAATAGTGATTGATACCAAATTAATTCTAGATTTTTGGTTCGTTCAATGTACACCTAATATGTGGTTCAAAAAAAGTGATAGTTTTGATCAACTGTTAAGGACAAAATTTAAAAAAAATATAGAAATATGTTTGAAGATTAATATCGAACAAATTTCAATATCTTATGATAATTATCTTTCTTATATTCTTGTTCTAGATCAGTTCACAAGAAATGTTTTCAGAAATAATCCTAAGGCATTTGAAGGTGATAAAACAGCTTTAGAATTATCTAAAACTGCTATTGAAAATAATTTTCTTATAGAATGTAAATTTCACTATAATAGTTTTTTTTTAATGCCAATTATGCATAGTGAAAATATAATTGACCATGAACTTGGCTTGCCTTTTTTTAAAAAGTTTACTAATGAAAATACATTCAAATACGCTTTGAAACACAAAAAAATTATAGAAAAATTTTCAAGGTTTCCTCACAGAAATAAAATATTAGGTAGAAAATCAAGTGAATCGGAATTAGAGTTTCTAAAATCGCCTGGAAGTAGGTTTTAAATTATATGAACGTCAAGAGTATTAAAATTGGTAAAAGCCCTTCAATATCAGTTGACTATGCAGGTCAGGGTGAAATGATAATTTTTCTTCATGGAATTGGAGGAAATAAAAAGAACTGGAAAGACAACATTAATTTTTTTTCTGATAAGTTTTTGTCAGTTGCATGGGATACAAGAGGGTATGGTGAAAGCGATGATTATGAGGGGACACTAAAATTTGATGACATATTAGACGACTTAAAAAAAGTTTTAGATTTTTTTAATAAAGATAAAGCTCACATTGTTGGACTTTCAATGGGTGGACAAATCGCAACTTTATTTTATGAAAAATATTCTAATAATGTCAAAACACTTACTTTGTGTGACACACATTTTGGTTTATCAAACCTTAGTAAAAAAGATGTGGAAAGATTTATAAATTTAAGAAAAGAGCCCCTATTAAAAGGAAAAGAACCTAAAGATATAGCTCCTATAGTTGCTGAAACATTAATTGGTGACATGAAAAATACTTCTGCTTTTAAGCAACTAGTTGATTCAATGTCTCTACTTCATAAAGACAGTTATTTAAAAACAATTGATACCTCTATGAGAACAGAACATCGTCATATTTTTAAAACAATTAATGTACCTACATTAATAATGGTTGGTGAACTTGACAGCCTAACACCACCTTCAATGTCTAAAGAAATTATGAAAGAAATTAAAAATAGTTATATCAAAATTATTCCAGAGGCTGGTCATTTAATAAATATTGAGAAACCAGAATTATTCAACCATAATTTAAGGTCATTTTTGGAGAGTTGAATGAAAATAAATAAAATTAAATTTTATGTTTATTTATTAATCTACTCTCAAATAAAACACACAAAATTGATGACAAAAAATATGAGAAGTCCCAGCGATGGATTTCTTGGTAACATTGCAAAACATTTAATGATAAATTTTAACGAGTTTATAATTAATGACTCAGTTAAAAAGCTTGATGTAAGAAATAATGACGAAGTTATAGAGATAGGATCTGGAAACGGACAAGCAATTGAAAAAATACTTCAACTAACTAATAAAAAAATTACTTCCATAGAAGTCAGTGAAAAGTTTCGTAATCAATTAATTCAAAAATTTAGTAATCAAAAAGTAGTTTTTTTTTCAAACGATGCGAAGCAATTGGGAGATATTATAAAAGATAACACATTTACAAAACTTCTAGCTATCAATGTAATTTATTTTTTATATCCACTTTCTGACTATGCAAAAGAATTTTATAGGATTTTGAAATTTGATGGAGTTGGTCTCTTAGCATGTAAATTTAAAGGAATTAAAAATTTTGATGATAAAGTTGCTCCTAATAAAGACCTAAACGAAGTAGTTAGAGCATTTGAAAAGGTTGGGTTTTTAGTTAATACAGAATTTGTAGATTCAAAGAATGAGCAAAAAGTATATCACGCGATTTATTTAAGAAAGGTGAAAAATGGATAGTAATAACTTAATTCAATCGAGAAGGAGTTTTATCTTCACTCCGGGTCTAAAACCAGAAATGTTTCCCAAAGCTATTAAATCTGGGACAGATATGGTGTGTGTTGAATTAGAGGATGGGATTGCTCCCCAAGACAAAAATTTAGCTAGAAAATTAGCGATAAAGTTATTTGAAACAAAACAAAATGATGATGGTATTGAGAGGATACTTAGAATTAACTCCCTAAGAGAAAAATTTGGCATAGACGATGTACAAGCTATCTTAAATACAAAGACCCCTCCTCCTGCTTTAATGATCCCGAAAGTTAAAAGTTCTGAGGAAATAATCCTATTAGATAGTTTACTCACTGAAAAAAGGCATAATTGTAGACTACACATTATTATTGAAACTAATGAAGGACTTGAAAAAGCATACGATATAGCTAATTGCTCTAACAGAATTGATGCTCTATTTTTTGGTGGAGTAGACATGTCAGCTGAATTAAGGTGTGAAAATAAATGGGAACCTTTACTATATGCCAGGTCAAGAATAGTACATGCAGCTTCATCTGCTGGAATTGATGCCATAGACGTTCCTTTTCTAGACTTAGATGACCCTGAAGGTATGAAACAAGAAGCAATTAAAGCAAAGGGACTAGGCTTTAGCGGTAAAGGATCAATACACCCAAAACAAATTCCAATTTTAAATGAAGTATTTACTCCATCAGAGGAAGTTATTCAAAGAGCTAAAAAAATTACTTCAACTTTTGAGAAAGCAAATACTGGACTTGTAGTTATTGAAGGAAAACTTATTGAAAAACCTGTATTAAGAGAAATGTATAGAATCTTAGCCGTCGCCAAAAAAATCGAAAAAAACAATTTAATTTAAAAATATTTAATAAATGTAATATTATATTTCTTATAATAAGTTTTAATTAAATCTATTTTTAAACTTTAAAAATAATAAATACGTGATTGGTATAGAAAATAATAAAATCGCAAGAAAATTAATTTCATAATTTGAATACCCTGTAACATCTCCACCTGGAAGGGCCATTAATATACCTGAAAATCCAAGCATGATTCTTATTGGCCATTCTAAGTATCTTGAGTTTTTAAGATTTCCTATTCCAACTAAATATCCTTGTAAAGAGCTTGAAATAAGAATAATTCCAGCAATAGCAGAAAAGAAAACAGTAAAAATTTCGAGCACCGATCCTCTGCCTATTAGTGCAGGATTTAGAACAAAAAAGAATGGAATGAAATAAATAACACTACCTAATTTCATTGCTTCTACGCCTGTTCTTATTCCATTTGCACCAGCAACTGATGCAGCGGCAAATGCACCTATAGCAACTGGAGGAGTTATAAATGATATCATTCCCCAATATAACATAAATAAATGAACAGCAACTTTATCTAATCCACTACCCGTTAATGCTGGAGCAAGAGTTACTGCCAGAAACAAATAAGCAGCAGTTACTGTCGATATCATTCCCCAATATAACATGAATAAATGAACAGCAACTTTATCTAATCCACTACCTGTTAATGCTGGAGCAAGCGTTACTGCTAGAAATAAGTAAGCTGCAGTTACTGTCATCCCAATACCTAGTATAAAACTAGTAAGAGCACCCATAATAAGTAAAATAATTATAGAATCACCCGCAAAATCAACAAGCGCGTATGTAATAGTACCAATTTTACCAGTAAAAGTTAGTGAACCAATAATGAGGCCAATTGCAACTAGAATACCAGCAAGTTCCGCAAACAATCTACCTACGCTTTCTATGAAATGAAGAAATTTTTTGGAGTTCCACCTGTGTATTTTTACAATTTGATTGATTATTAATAATGTAGCTGTGGCATAGTAAGGAGCTTGTGCTTCTCTTTGCATATACAATAACATTAAAATTAACATTACAAATACAAATACAAAATACCAACCTTCTTTTAAAACCTTTTTAATGGATGGAAGTTCTTTTGCAGGTAAACCTTTAAGGTGATTTCTTGCTGCGTACGCGTCTATTTGCATAAAAAGACCAAAATAATACAATATAGAAGGAAAAGCAGCTGCAATAATAATCTCAGAGTATGGGACCTCTAAAAAAGTTGCCATCACAAAAGCAGTTGCTCCCATAACTGGAGGCATTAATACTCCACCTGTAGATGCACATGCCTCGACACCTGCTGCATAAGAGGATTTGAAGCCAGTTTTCTTCATTGCGGGGATAGAAAGGACACCAGTAGTTAAAACGTTTGTAATTACACTTCCACTCATTGAACCCATTAGACCAGAAGAAAAAATTGATACTTTTGCAGGTCCACCTCTTCTAGTACCCAAAAGTGCAAAAGCTAAATTTAAAAAAAAAGACCCGCCTCCAGTATGTTGAAGAGCTACTCCAAAAATTAAAAAACCAACAACTAGGGTTGCAAATGCAGTCATTGGTATACCCATAATGCTTTCTGTACCAAAAATATGAAATGTAGCGGTAGTATCCCATGGTTGGGCTGGCGCGCTTAAAAACCCAGGTAGAAAAGTCGAAATTGCTGGGTAAATAGAAATAATTAAACAAATAATAAAAATTGCATTTCCACCAGCTCTTCTACTAGCCTCTAAAACCAAACCCCATAAAATAAATGCCATTATTTTTGCATATGTTGGTGCAAGATATTCCCACCCCTCTTCTAAAATTAATGAACCACTGTAACAAAAATAGCTTGCAATTATAAACGTAGAAGCAGCAAAAATTATATCATACCAGGGTATTTTATTTCCTCTCCTAGGAGTGGGATGATATACAATAAATGGTAAAGGTAATAATAAAGCAATCATAGCATAGAGATACTCAGTATCCAGCAGCACATAAGTATTTAAAAAATTACCAACACCGAACAACATGTAAATTGAAAGAAAAGAAGATAATATGGCGGCAAACCTTAAAACATAGTTAGAGATATCGTTTGGAGCCCTGTGTCTTAAAAAATTACCAACACCGAACAACATATAAATTGAAAGAAAAGAAGATAATATGGCGGCAAACCTTAAAATATAGTTAGAGATATTGTTTGAAGCCCTGTTTCTAATTAAAGAATCTTCTAGTTGGTTTTTGGACATATTTAATTCCGATTTTGATAAGGTAAAACTTAGTTTTACCTTATCATATTTATTTTTTAATTATATGCATTTGGCATACCAGCATCTTTTAAACCTGATGCTCTATTTTCAAGCCATTTTTTCTTAAAAGCATCACCGGATAAGTTTGCTTTTAGAGTTTTCTGCCAAGCTTTAGCTAAGACATCCTGTCTTTTTATTAAGTTTGCGTTATGTTTGTCATGCTTTGATGTCCAAACACCTTTCTTTTTGTAAAACTTAACTGCTCCTGGATGATATGGAAAAATCCAACTAAAATTTTGATTTGACAATTGATATCCATCCATTCCTGGTCCAGAATCTTTAAATTGGTCGTAATTATTCATAACAGCTTCAGTCAAATGATATGATAAGTCTTCAGAAGTTGTTTCCATTGTGACAAAAATTGGATAAGGGTAATTCATTCCTTCAAAAGATTTATTACTATCGGAAGATCCTACAAAGTTTGTTACAACTGCTTTAGCAAAATGGGGAGCTGTAGCTATTGCTCTTTTCCAACTTACCTCATCGTTATGTGGCATTGGTGGAAAGAAAAGACCTCTAGGTGAGGCATTCGTTTTATTAAAAATACTACTTACAGAAGAACCCATACTTGCATCTGCTTGACCATTTATAACTGCATTAGCCGATGCTCCGTAACCAGAAACCTCTACCTTAATAACATCATCCCATGTTAGGCCACCAAACGCTAAAAAACCTGCCATGTTTCCATTAAGAGCTGGAGATCCTTTTACCCAAGTAACTCTTTTCCCTTTTAGATCAGCCATTGTTTTAATATTTGCATCGGCAGCAGTAGCTACTGTTTGACCATTTCTTCCAATATTATTGAACATATTGTAAACTTTCATTGGTCCCCATTTTTTATCTGCAAACATAAACACGCCCTCTTGCGCAAATAAACTTGCTATTCCACATGCGCATATTTCTGCTTGTCCTGCTTTAAGTGGGACCATTCTAGAAACATCATTTTTGCCAGGAATTATTCTTAAATCCGTACCATAATTTTTTTTAAGCATTTGGCCAATACCAACAGATTGAGCATAACCCGATGAGGTTGTTCCGTATGCAGTCCAAGAAATGTTTTTAGGTAATTTATCAGCAATAGAATTTGATACATTAAAAGAAATTACTAAAGCTAAAAAAGAAAAGTAAAAACAAAATTTTTTCATATTAATTCCTCCTTATTTTAATATTAAGTACAAGATTACATCTTCTTTTTAAATAATCAAATTGATACTAGTAAATTTTTAATTAATTAAATAATAAGAAGTCTTATTGCTAAAAAGATTAATACTAATTGGAAAATTCTCATGAATATTTTGTTACTAATTTTCAAAAGTAATAACTGACCGATTCTACTTCCAATTAATGTTGCTGGTAATATCATTAAAAAAGTATCTATATATTCAAAAAAAGAAAATCCAATAAATGTAAACCCTATTATTTTTATTAAATTACCGATTAATCCAAAATAACCTAAAGTGCCCACAATAGATTTTTTTTCTGAAATGCTTTGTTTTACAATAACAGCTAAAAGAGGAGCAATTACACCCACTAATATGTTTAAAATACCTGTAAAAAAACCAACTATTAAATATAAATTTGTAGGAACTTTTAAACTGTCTATAATTTTTAAATTCTGAATTCCAAGTGCAAGTAATATAAAAAATCCAATTAAATTTTTAATATTATCACCATCTATATTTTGAAAAATTTTAAGACCTATAAATATTCCAATAGGTAACAATAATGAAAACTTAAATATTATATTCCAATTTACAAATTTCCTTAAAAGCCATGTTCTTGTTATATTTGAAGTAAATTGAATAACTCCATGTACTGGTATTGCTTCTGCTGGATTCATAAACTGAAGCATGGCAGCTAATAGTACCGTACCTCCACCTGCCCCTGCTATTGATGTCATCAAGGCTGTAAAAAATGACAGAACTGCTAGAATAATATTTTCTGATAAAGATAGTTCAAGCATTTAAGATGCCTAGTTTAAATAATTTAGAATAAATTTAATTTGTAAAGCTGTGACATTATTTGATAAAATCAAATTATCAAACAAATAAAAACAAAAGAGAGAACTTTCAAATTGAAAATTAAGGATCAAGTTGTAATAAATTCAATAAATAATGATAACAATAATCTATGCATTGATTTCTTTATTAGAAATAATAAAACCTTTGGTTATCAAGAATATAGAAAAGATCCAGAAAATATTTCAGAATGGTATAGAATTGGTAATTATGATTATAAGGTTTTTTCAAATAAAGACGATGCTTATCATGACGCAAAGAAAACTATTGTTTGGTTTAAATAAAAATGAAAATTGTTAGTTTACTTCCTTCAGCTTCAGAAATTATTTGTGATATGGGATTATCTAATTATTTATACGCAGTAAGTCATGAGTGTGATTATCCAGACTTAATTAGAGGAATTAAAAAAGTCACTTCAAGTATTATACCAAACAATTTGAACCAAAGTTCAATTGATAAATTAGTTAAAAAGGCTGTTAAGAATGACATTCCTCTTTATCAAGTGGATAACGATGAAATACTTAAAATCAATCCCGACCTAATAATTACTCAAGGACTATGTGATGTTTGCTCTATCTCAGAAAACGTTATTCAAGCAACATTAAAAAACAACTTGTGTACTTTAAAACCTAAAACAAAAATTATCTCACTAAATGGAACAACCTTTGACGAAATTTGTTCAGATATTTTGATGATAGGTATAGCAGTCAATAAAGAGGAAACTGCTAAAAAAATAATTGCTGAAGCGAAACTTAAAAGAAAACAAGTTACAAGGAAAAGAACAAATAAAACTGTTCTTCTACTTGAATGGATAGACCCTTATTTTACACCAGGGCACTGGATACCTGAACAAATAGAAATGGCAGGATTTTTGTCATGTATAGGTAATAAAGGAGAAAAATCTATAGAAATCACACCTAAAGATATAGCAGATCTAAATCCAGACTTTATTGGGATAATTTGTTGTGGTTATAATCTTGAAGAAAATAAATCTTTTGCAGAAAATATTTATCTTGATGAAAGGATTAATCATATTCAAGCAATTCAAAAACAAAGAGTATATGCATTTGATTCTAATTCTTACTTCAGCCGACCGTCTTTAAGAGTTTTAGACGGTGTAATTCAGTTGAGTAATGCCATTTCAGATACAAACCCAAAATTTCATTGTAAAAAATCAGACTTTATAAATAATAGGAAACTCTCTTCCTGTTAATTTATCACCAGTTTTAAGCTTAATATTTTCAAAGGGTGGTGAGCCTTTACCTTGTCTATCCACAAAAAATGCATCATCACCAACAATTCTTGCTGAAAACACTCTTCTTCTGCTATTTTTGTTAATATTTTCTGAAGCTCCATGAAGTGTTCTAAAGTCAAAAGCAACAGCGTCACCTGCTTTAATGTCCCAACTTAATATTTTGTAATCTTTTCTATTTGAATTAATATCCGGTACTTCCTTAGAGTTATCATTTTCGTACAAATCATTCCCATTAAATCTTTTGGGCTTATGTAATATATTCGATAAATGTGAGCCGGCTATGCACTCTAAACAACCTTCTTTTGAAATGTCATCTAGAGCAATCCAAAAACTGACACTCTGTTTACCATCAACACAATAATATGGTTTATCTTGATGCCATGGAGTTACAATAGACGAACCAGGTTCCTTAACTAAAACATGATCATGAAAAAATCTTGATTTTTTGGACTTCATTAATTTTGCAGCATAAAATCCAATTTTTGATTTAAAAATAAAATCTTTAAATTCCGGTATTCTATCCCAATTAACTAAATCTTGAAAAAATGAAGCCGTTCCATCCTCAGGAGTATATGACCTTTCTCTAACACTAGGATTTTGAATTAATTTATCAACACCAATTCTAAGTGGGTCAAGCCAATCTAAAAATATTCCTTTACATAAAACTGCACCCTCAGTGGAAAAATCCTCAATTAATGTATTATCTATAAACTCCATCCCATTCTTCCACAGGTTGTAATTTACCATCTTTACCTAATCTTGGTCTGTTCCTAGTAAATGTGTTTTCTGAACCTACAACACCGTAATCCATATAACCTAACCTTACCAAAGGCCTAGCTGCGCTAGCATTAAACAGCCCATCTTTAATAAACTTATCGTTTATAAAAATACCAACAACCTGCCCAAATATTACATAGTTTCCTGTTCCTTTGTCTCTATCTACATTTGGGAGGTCTATTGTTTTCCAATGTTTGCATTCAAGAGCAGCAGATGCTTCAGAAACAAATGGTGCAGAAACAAATTTACCTATTTGAGGTTTTAAACCTGCTAATTCAAATTCATCAATATTTGAATCTGCGGGAACAGAACTACCATTCATATGATCAAACAAATCTTCAGTTGCCAAAGAAACAGTAAACTCTCCTGTTTCTTCTATATTTTTAACTGAATCTTTAATATCTACCGAAGAAAACATTACAAAATGAGGTCTATCTGCAATTGCATTAAAGTAGCTATATGGAGCTAAATTATAAACACCTGTTATAGAACGACTTCCAATCCAACCAATCGGCCTCGGGGCTACAATTGCTTTGAAAGGGTCATGCGGTAGACCATGCTCATTTTTTAAGGTATCGTAGTGCATTATATTTTCCTATTTATAACAAAAAATGTAGATTAAAATAAACTATATAAATTAAATGTATAGAATATTATTAAATTAATTATTTTATAAAATTCCCAATTTAACGGTGAAATATGATTGATAGAGAAATTAAAGTTATAGGTTTTATTGGACTAGGTGTCATGGGTTGTTCCATGAGTAAAAACTTACTTAAAAATAAAAATTGGAATGTCTTAGTTAAAGATTTGAATGCCAACAAAGAAAAAGAATTAGAAAATCAAGGTGCTAAAATAGCCAGTGATACTAGAGAAATTTTTACTTTATCAGATTTGGTTATTACATGTTTACCAGGAGGAGATTTTGTTAGAGACCTATATTATGGTAAAGATAAATATATTTCTGATATAAAAATCAATCAGTTTATTATCGATATGTCAACATCGCAACCAGATTTAATGATTAAATTAGAAAATGAGATTAAAATAAAAGGTGCTCATTTTGCTGATGCTCCCATTGCAAGAACAAGACAGGCTGCTATTGACGGAACTTTAGCTATAATGGTTGGGGCTGATAAAGATGTTTATAATAAAATTCTGCCCGTGTTAAGATATATGGGTAAGGATATTCTGCATTGTGGAAAATCAGGAACAGGACAACTTACCAAAATATTGAATAACATGATACTTTTTGAAACAGTTGTAGCATTAAGTGAAGCAGCTAATATTGCTGAGCAATACGGCATGAACGTTGAAAATTTATATGAAAATATTACAAAATGTTCTGGAGATAGTTTTGCTCTTAGAAACCATGGGTTAAAAAGTATTGCTAAAAATAATTTTCCTTCACCGGCGTTCTCCTCAGAATATGCTCTCAAAGATTTATCTTACGCTTTAGAGTTAGGTCAAAAACTCAATGTTAAAATGCCTGGAGCATTATCAGCAGAAAATCTCTTAAAAACTTCAATTAAAAATGGTGACAAAGACTTATATTTTCCGGTAATGAAAAAATATTTTAGTTAAAGATTAACCTCTACCTACAAATGGCATTTTATTTGCCATTACAGTCATATTTAGAACATTTACCGTTACAGGTAAATTAGCCATGTATAAAACTGCTTCTGCTATGTGCAGAGAGTCTATAACTGGCTCAATATCCATATTACCATTGGCCTGAGGAACCCCCTCTTTCATTCTCTGTGTCATTGGCGTTTCAGCATTTCCAATATCAATTTGACTACATGCAATGTCATATTTTCTTCCATCCAATGAAATTGTCTTAGTCATTCCTGTAACAGCGTGTTTGGTTGCTGTATATGGTATGCTTCCTGGTCTGGGAGTAACTGAAGACACACTGCCATTATTTATTATTCTACCACCTTGAGGTTTTTGTTTTCTCATCAGAGCAAAAGCATATTTAGCGCATAGAAACATTCCATTTAAATTAATGTCTACGACACTTTTCCAGTTTTCAAATGGCATTTCGTCTATTGATTGTGCCGGCACACCTATCCCTGCATTATTAAATAAAACATCAATTCTTTCGTGCTTTTTTTCTATAATTTTGAATACATTTTCTACCGAAATTTGATCACTTACGTCACACGACATTACTTCAGTTATGCCAGTACATCTCTGTTGTGTTTCAATTAATTTATCTTTTCTTCTTCCTATTAAATAAACAATGAAATCTTCTTTTGATAATACTTCAGAAACTCTCCTGCCAACTCCTGTTCCTGCTCCTGTAACCATTGCAATTTTTGACATTTTTATTTCCTTTTTTAATTAGACTAGGTATATTTATTAAAAATTTATTAAAATCTTATCATTTTAAGTTAAATATAAATACAAAAATCAAAGTTTTTTATTAGAAGATTTTATTATGACAGAAAAAGTTTTTATTGGCTGTGGCGCTGGATTTTCAGGTGATAGATTTGATGCATCAATTCCAATTGTAAACGAATTTAAAAAAATAAATGCTCCTAAATATCTAATGTTTGAAGTCCTTGCAGAAAGAACTCTTGCTATAGCCCAACAATTTAGATTAAAAAATCCTGAGGAAGGTTATTCACCATTTTTAGATTCTTACATAAGTCCAATTCTTGATGATTGCCTCGAAAATAATATAAAAATAATTTCAAATATTGGTGCTGCAAATCCTATGGGAGCGGCTAAAAGAATACTTGAAATAGCAAAAAAACAAAATACTAAAAAACCTAAAATTGGTGTTGTTTTAGGTGATGATTTATTAGAATACATGTCTAACGATGAAATACTAAATAGTCCAACAATGGAAGGTTTGGATTTTTCTAATAACAAAATTACTGCAGCTAACGTATATCTTGGAGCTCAACCCATTGCCGAAGCTTTAGAGATGGGTGCTGACATTGTAATTGTTGGAAGAACAGTTGACAGTGCTCTTGCCTTAGGACCCTTATTATACGAATTTAAATGGAAAGAAAATGAATTAAATTTGATTGGCTCAGGTACAATTTGTGGCCATCTTCTAGAATGTGGAGCTCAAGTAACTGGAGCTTATTTTGCTGACCCTGGCTTCAAAGACGTACCTAATCTGGCTAACGTTGGTTTTCCCATAGCAGAAGTTAATCAAGATGGTTCATTTATTATTACAAAACCTGATGGAACAGGTGGTCTAGTCAGTGAGGCAACGGTTACAGAACAATTGTTGTACGAGACACATGATCCTTCTAATTACTTAGTCCCAGATGTAACGGCTGACATGACAAGTTTAACTTTAGAAAACAATGGAGAAAATAGAATTTTAGTTAAAGGAGGTAGAGGTAAAAAATCTCCTGAAAAACTAAAAGCTACTATTTGTTGTGATAATGGATTTATGGGTGAAGCTGAAATAAGCTATGCGGGACCTAACGCACTTGCACGAGCAAAACTTGCAGGTGAAGTAATTAGTGAAAGAATTCAAATTTTAGGATTACAAGGACAGTTGAGAGTTGAAATTATTGGTGCTGGATCAGTTCATTATTCTATGGATGAAACATCTTCTTATCATCTTCCTGAAAATGGTGATTACAGAGTAAGAACTTCCGCAATATATCCTAAAAAAGATCAAGCACAACAAATGGTTGATGAAGTCATGTCATTATATTGTTGTGGACCTGCTGCTGGAGGTGGAGGACGTGGATATGTTACACCTCAATCATCAACTGCATCTATTTTAGTTAACAGAGACATTGTTGACCCCAACATTCAAATTAAAATTATATAAAATTCTTTTGAGGCAATTATGATTATATTAGACTTACCTGTTCATGCAATTGCTCATGCTAGAGCTGGTGATAAAGGAGATGTATCTAATATTTCACTTATTGCTTATTTAGATAGTGGATGGAAGGTAATAAATGATCTTGCTACTGAAGAAAGAGTATTGGATATTTTCAGGCATTTAGGTGCAACTCAAGTTAAAAGATTTGAACTTCCATCTCTAAAAGCATTAAATTTTGTAATTCAAAGTGCTCTTGGGGGTGGTGTTAATAGCTCCTTAAGACTTGATAGACACGGTAAAACTTTATCTTCACATCTACTTCACGAGCTAATTTTACCTATTAGTGAAGACATGATACCCTCTAATTCACCATATTTAAAAAATTTTAAGGAATGAAAAATGCAAGAAGCTGGATCACTCTTAGTAAAATTACTTGAAAAACAAAAAGTTGATAGAGTGTTCTGCGTTCCAGGCGAAAGCTACCTTTCGGTAATGAATGGTCTTCAAGAAACATCTATAGAAACAATTCTTTGTAAACACGAAGGCGCGGCGTCAATGATGGCTGAAGCCGATGGTAAGCTTACTGGCAGGCCTGGTATTGCTTTTGTAACTAGAGGTCCAGGAGCTACAAATGCTGCATCAGGAATACATATTGCGCAGCAAGATAGTACTCCTATGATATTATTTGTAGGCCAAATTGGTAAGGAAATGTATGGCAGAGACGCTTTCCAAGAAGTTGATTATCAACAATTTTATGGTGGTATGGCAAAATTAGTAATTGAAGTTCAGCAATCTGACCGATTATCAGAAATCTTCTCACGAGCTTATCACACAGCTATGTCAGGAAGACCTGGACCTGTTATAATAGCATTACCAGAAAACATGCTAACTGAAAAAACAGATAAAAAACCATTAGAGTTCATTGATCAATTGATGTCTGCTCCTACAACAAAGGATCTTGCACAATTTATTGAAGAAATAAAAGAAGCTAAAAATCCAATTGTTGTTTTAGGGGGATCAATATGGTCTCACGAAGCTGAAAAAGATTTAATATCTATTTCTGAAATGCTTGGATTAACAATAATTACATCTCATAGAAGACAAAGTTATTATAATAATTTACATAAAAATTATGGTGGTGATCTCGGGCTTGGTGTTAATCCAAAATTAATCAATCGAATTAATAATAGTGATTATCTAGTATTGTTAGGTGGTAGATTAAGCGAAAACCCTTCGCAAGGTTTTACATTGTTGGGTATTCCAGAACATAATAAAAAGTTTATTCATATTCATCCAGGTTCAGAGGAAATAGGAAGAATTTATAAACCTCATCTTGGAATTGTATCAAATCCAATAGCATTTGTGAACATACTTAACAACGCATTAAAGGGTCTAAATACAAAACCCAATTCTAATAATGAACTTAATGCAGTTAAATCTCACGAAGAATATATTGAATGGGGCGATATGCCTTTAGAAGCTCCTAATTCAGGTGTTGACCTAACATCAGCTTTTAGAACTCTTAGAAAGCATTTAGATCCTAATACAATTATTACTAATGGGGCTG
>ERZ802827.643-NODE-643-length-18251-cov-21.8075_pt1 | contig 18251 bp, 31 predicted proteins | sample MGYA00345652_ERZ802827 | MGnify/ENA primary metagenome ERZ802827 (study PRJEB30503, sample SAMEA104212372) | marine metagenome | biome: Westerlies Biome; feature: [SRF] surface water layer (ENVO:00010504) within the epipelagic zone...; material: water... | reverse complement strand
TCAATAATAAATCTGTGAGAAAATAAGGGTTTAAAGGGGTCAACTGGATAGAGCACTAGACTACGAATCTAGTGGTCAAGAGTTTGAATATTATGAAGTACGACATATGTTCAATTGTAATTGATGCTTATTCATGTTCTCCACCTTTATCATTGGGATCTAATTCTATTCTTTTTCCATCAATATATATTGCACGACTTCGACTAGGTGTGTAGTAACCTCCAAAATATTTTGGTTTTCTTTTAGCAATTTCAAAAGTTGCTACAGTTATTGCAATTGCACTTAATAAAAGAATATGTGCAATTGTTGTTATTCCAAATATCCACATACTACTAAAAGACATTGAGAAAATAATGCACCACATCCACGCCAAAACCTGCATAATCATATGTCTTGTATTTGTGTCAGGTATATTTTTGAGAGGATTTTTGTCATGATTCATGACGATATTCCAATTATCATAAATTATTTTTTGCACATGACCTCCAATTTTCAATTATATTAATAAGCTATTTTAATATTAAATAAAAGTTATTAACGTGTTAAAATATTTTTTATGTAAATTAAATGAATTAAAAAACATTATTTTTATTTTAATAATTTTTTCGTTAAGATTTAAACATGAATAAATTCTTTATGATATTTTTTTTACTTCTTGGATTAAGTGGCTGTATTACCACTCATGAAAAGAGTATCTCTAATAAAACGAAGACACATTTAGATCTATCTCAAAATAAAATAAAAGATGACGTTATTGAATATAAATTCATTCAATGGAAATGTTACAAGTCTAGTTGGTTAAATAAATATAAGGAACTTATTTATGTTGTTGGATATTTTCCAGAATTTCAAAAATTTGATAAAAATAATAGAATTGGAATGTCTTTTTTAAATAATACAAAATCAAAAAAACTAGCAATATATTCTCGTCAAGGTGTGCAACATTATTGGGATTGGGGGGGAGAAAATTTCAATAATTATCGGATAATAATTCATCCTTCTGGTAATGGATGGCTTTATAATTTTGAAAATAGGAAATCAAATGAACAAAAAAGGCCCAAACAAACTTATGATTGTAAAAGCTCTAAAACTACTTCTATACCCATAAATAAAATAAAAAATGTTATAAATGAATTAAATGATGTTCCAAATTTTGAAGAAAAAGATTTAAAAAATAATTTACAAATTCATATGCAAAAATGTTTTAAATTAAATTTTCCAACTACGAAAGTGTTTAAAAATAATCCTAAGGTTACTATCCAAATTTTTATTAATGAAAATGGTCTAATTAAAAAAACAAATATTTTAAATAGAAAAAAATATGAAAGTGATTTTGAATATAAAACTCTGGCAGATATTGCAAGTAAAGCAGTAATGAATTGTATGCATTTACCAATTCCAAAGAATAAGACTAAATTATTTAAAAATTTTATAATGAATTTTGACTCTAACTTTATTTATAAAAAGTAATTAAGACTTATTATTTAACAAACCTAAAAATAATTGTCTTTATTTATAACTTTTAAAATAATTTAAGTTTGTTTTTCAATATATTATTTTTTTATAAATAGTTTGGATAAAAAGTGTAAATAAATCATCTTTACCTACAATACAGATTTTGATTAGACTGTAATTATGAAATTAATAATTGCTACTCCCAGTCCTTATGCAAGAAAAGTAAGAGTAATATTGCGTGAAAAAGATATAAATTTTGAAGAAATTATTGATATTCCATGGAATTCAGACACCCTAACTGTTGGAATCAATCCTTTAGGAAAAATACCAATACTCCTAAGTGACAAACATGAACCTTTGTTTGATAGTAAAGTTATTTCTCAATACCTAGATCACTATAAACCCAAACCTCTTTTCTATCCTAAAAAATCAGAAGAAAACATTTCTGCAAGGTTAATTGAAAATGTTGCAGATGGAATATGTGACTCAATCGTTCTAATATTTCTTGAAAATTCAAGAAAAGAAACTCTTAGAAGTGATGCTTGGATTAAAAGACAAGAGAAAAAAATATTTGAAGGAGTAAAATATCTTTCAACTAATCTTAAAGAAAAGAGATATTTTGTAGGCGACCATTTTAATATTGCAGATGTAAGCGGATTTACCTGTCTAGAATATCTTGATCTAAGATTTCCTAAATTTAAATGGAGGGATCAATATAAAAATTTAGTAGTATATTGGAATATACATAAAGATAGACAATCGTTTAAAGAAACTAAACCAGTTGCACAGATTATTGAACCTCTTGATGATTAAATAAGTTTTGGAGATTAATAATCACAGTATTAATTATAATTATATTACATGATTATTTTATAAAAAATGAAATTAGATAATATTTAGGTTTTCAAGAAATATTAAAAAATTCTATAATCATATTTATGAGAAAGTTTTGATGAATGTCATATTTTATTTTCAAAGTTTTAATTACTGCATTTTTAATTGTTATTATTAGTGAAATTGCAAAAACGAATGATCGTATGGGAGGTCTAGTTGCAGCTCTTCCAATAACGACTATAATGATATTATTTTGGCTATATTATGAGAAAACACCTACAGAAAAAATTTCAAATCATATGTCCTTTACATTAATATATGTTCTACCAACACTTCCAATGTTTTTAACTTTTCCATATTTAATAAACAAGTTTGGATTTTATATATCAATGATTATAAGTATTGTTATGACAACTATTTTTATTTTTATTGTAGATCTTATTTCAAAAAAATTTGGATATAAATTGATTTGATAGATTAGCCTTATATTTACTATATTTTAAAATTAACAAATTAAACCTTATTTATAAACTATGAAAAAATATAGAAAGAAATATCAATTACTTTTTACCTATCTTAATTCTTATGGTTAAAAATTAGGAATGATTCATTTATATAAAAAAATTTTATTACTTTTAGGAGTTATATTTTACCTTTGTTTCACCGCATCTAACGTTTGGAGCAAATCTGGGGTGGATTTAGTCGAGATCAAGTTACTTAATGATTTAGACGACAAGAGAGGTTTTTGTATTGATATTAAAGGATATAAATTTAGGGCAAAAATAAAAAGAGGAATCCAAGCACATACCTGTTACTCTTATCAAGGAGAAATTGCTGTTGATCAAGGTTTAGACACCAAGAAATTAAAACAAAAACAACTATTTTTTCCTAATTTTAATGTTTGTGTGCACCCAACTTTATATAAAAATCGTCTAATTTTAAATCTCATGAAATGTACCAAAACTGAAATATTTATATTTGGTGAAGACAACACTATTCGTTTAAAAAATAATACTAACTTATGTCTAACAGTTGGGAAAGAACCTTCAAGAAAAGGTGGTGGTGGATCCCCTATACATTTGATGAGAAATGTATCAATGCAAAAATGTAATATCCAAAGTTTTATTTATCAGACATGGGGTATAAGACATTTTATTAAAGGTAAAATTGTTGAAAAAAAAATATTTAGTTTCAGATAAATTGGTACCTATAAAAAAATAATTTTAAATAATTTTTTCTTATTAATTACATTTTTCGTTTTGTTCAGTCATTTCTTTTTTTCTTATGGGCATTGTATCAATAATATTGTGAATTTCTTTTAATAATGAAATATCTGTAGAATGGGATTTATCTTGACCATCGTAGCCAATTAACCAGATACCATATTTGTTCATGTATCTATCTGGAATAATATATTTATTAATTTCATCTCCAACAATTCTAATGTACTTCAAATTTCTAGCTTCATTTTTACAATTATTTCTTTTAAAAAATTCGTCAGTTTCATTAATAAAATGAACATATTTAGCCTTTGTAATAAAAAGAACTATTCTTTTTTTCCATGACAATGAATTTATATAATCTTGTAAATTTATTTTTGTACTTGAATTACCCATAGTTGGAAACATAAATAATGCTAATAAAAAACATAATACTTTTTTCATTTCTTAATTTTACCTTGAATATTAAAAGCACCTAACCACTTAAAACTGATAATTAAAACATATCTAAATATATTACAAAAATATCTATTGAGAAATATCAATAATTCTTTTTTTTACAATTTTTTTGGTTAAAGTACAAATCATGACAAAACCCATAAATTTAAATTCGAAATTCAACATTTTTACTGACCATTGGTCTCCAAAAGTTATTGCTGAAATGAACGATTATCAATTTAAACTTGTAAAAATAAAAGGTGAATTTATAAAACACCAACATTCTGATACAGACGAAGTATTTATAGTGATTGAAGGAAAAATGAATATAGAATTTGAATCTCACACAATACAAGTCAAAAGTGGTGAAATGATTGTAGTTCCAAAAGGAGTTATGCATAAACCGTTTGCTAAAAAAGAATGCAAAGTAATGTTAGTAGAACCAAGAGGTGTATTAAATACCGGTGATACTAAAGGGGATATGACTGCTCCAAATAATCAATGGATTTAAAGTTAATTAAAAATATTATTTTCTAGACTATATCAAAAAGATTTTTTTAAATTATTGCCTTACTTTTAATCATGTTGAAATATTTTTAATCTAAATATCATTTTAATAGTTAAATATTTTAAATCATAGATAAATTAAACTTAACAACTCATGTCCTCCCTACATGAATAGATGAAGTTTCACTACCCCCGACCGTGAAACTTCATCTTAATTTTTTAAATTCGGTGAAAATTATTTATGATATTATTTCCCATAAATTTAATAAGATTTTTATATCTTTTTCAAGTTATGCAAAAGCTAAAGTTTATGGTAAATCCAAAACTTTATCTCAAGAATTTCAAGAATATGAAAATTGTAGACTTATCAAAACTCTGGCAAATGTTAAAGACGACGGCAATAAAGACGGATATAAATGTATATATAAAAGACAATCAAAAGGTAAAAACGTAACTGTTTTTCAAGACTCAATAGCATGCCAAAGATCGTTCAAATGCAAAATAGAGTTTAAGAGAAGATAATACTATAAAATCATCTGTAAAAAATGAATAAATTTATTCTTAAAAAAGAAGTAGAAAACTATATATTTATTAATAATAAAATTAAGGAATGTTATGGAATTTCAAAATGAAATCGGACTTATACAAAGGAAAATGGCTGCTAGTATTGCAGGAACTTCTAGAAGGCTTGAAATTTTAAATGCTTTAGACTTAAAACCGGGACACCAGGTTCTTGATATAGGTTGTGGCGGAGGACACCTTCTTGAAGAACTGGCTAAAGCAGTCGGTCCTAACGGTAAAGTTTTTGGATTAGACACTAGTGAAGATCAACTGAAACAAGCTAAAGAAAGATGTATTTCATATGACAATATTTTTACTCTACAGAATTTTGCAAATTCAATAAACTTAGACAATAACAGTTGTGACGCCGTAGTTTCTGTTCAAACCTTTGAATATATAGAAGATGTTAATGAATCAATTCAGGAAGTTGTCAGAATTCTTAAACCAGAATCTATTTTTTTAAATATTTCTATTCTTTGGGATTATTATAAATTTTATGGTGCTGACGAAGATTTAAATAATCTTATTCAGGAAACATTTAAGGAACATTGTTTCCATCAAATGTTACCTATGAATATTACAGGTAAACTAAAAAAATTTGGTTTTAAACATATCAAACATAAACCATTACCTGTATTTATAACAAATAGAGATGATAATTCGCCAGCCAAGTATGCTGCTGAGGTTATGGCTCAATTTGCTATTCAACAAGGAGTTTCTAAGAAGAAAGTTAATGAATGGCAAAGCCAATTAATTAAGGCTGAGGAAGAAGGACGATTTGCCTACACAAACCTTCCAATATTGACTTATGGTTATCTTAATTAGTAGCTTTATTGTATAATAAAAAAATGAAATATTGTTATTTTACATGGTGAAATTTTTTATCCTAAAAAATTTTATGAAAGAGCATATAAAATCCAATTTTGTGAAAAGATTTCAGTAGATTTAGTAAATACAAGAAAAGAAAGAAGTTTCGTAAACATATAACTTATATTATTTTGCAATCTATAATTTGTGATTCTAATACATAAGGGGTTATCCTAGTTGTCTATTGATTGTTTTTAAATGCGGATATTCATTAGAGTTTTAAAATGCATAATCTAGATAAAATTAGAGCATCTCTTAGCGGTTACACGTTATTAATAACTGGAGGTGGTTCAGGTATAGGCTATTCGACAGCTAAATTATTTGCAAAAATGGGTGCAAATGTTGCTGTTAACTATCTTCCTGAAGACATCGAGTCTAAAAATAGAGTAAATGAATTAAAAGATAAATATATAAACATAATCGAAGTTACTGGTGACGTTAGCCAAGAAAAAATTGCTAAAAGAGTTATTTTTGAAACTATTAAAAAATTTAATAGCTTAAATTCTTTAATTAATAATGTTGGCGTAGGTCTAGTAAAAGATCCAATTCCTTTTAAAGAATTAGATCAACTAAATAATGATTTTTGGCAAAAAATAATGAGTGTAAACGTTATGTCTGCTTTTTATTGTTCAAGGATAGCTTCAAAAGAGCTAATCAAAAATAAAGGTTCAATAGTTAATGTAACCTCAATATCTTCAAACGGTAAAAGAGGAACTAGTATCCCCTACGCTGTTAGCAAGGGAGCACTTCAAACCCTAACAGTCTCACTAGCAAAATCATTTTCACCAAATGTTAGAGTTAATGCCGTTTCACCAGGGTTTACAGAAACTACAATGACAAATCAAAGATCTGATGAACATAAAAAAAGAATGGCAAAACAAACTTTGCTGAACAGAATAGCTAAGCCAGAGGAAATTGCTGAAACAATTTTCTTTTTGTGTGTTTCAGGCAGTTATATTACAGGGGAAACGATAAATGTAGATGGTGGACATGGTTTTAATTATTAATTTTTATATTCTAAAAATAAATTTGAAGCCTCTTCTATAGCCTCTTCTACTCTCTGACCTTCCATCAGTGGTTGGTGTATAGTAAACCATTTTTTGTATTTTTGTTCATATAAAAGTTTAATTAATGGTTTTATATCAATTCCCTTTTTATCATTAAGGTGTAGGTACCTTACTCTAACATTTCCGTTACCTAATGTTTTGAATTCATGAGAACTGTTTTGATCAATTTTAATGTTTTGGAAATAGAAGTTTACAATATAAGGTAATAATTTTTCTAAACCCTTAATACCATAATCACTTCCACAAGCTAATAAGTTTGCAGGTTCATAAGTTATACCAAAATTTTTACGTTTAATAACTCTAATCAAATTAATAGTTTGATCAATTGTTTCTGCTAGAGTACCCCAGTGAGTTTGTTGAGTTAAAATAATCCCTCTTTCTTTAGCCTCATCTAAAGCTCTTTTTGCAAATTTTATGTCATCTTCATTTTTAATCATTATACGGACTAGAGAGGTGTCAATTTGCTCCGCTAAATCTAAACATGGTGTGATATTTCTTAAATTACTTGCTGCATACGCGTCATTTTTAGCTAAATGAATATTACTTGTTATCATTGAAACTGACATTTTATTTAAATTAAAAACATCTTTAAGTTTTAAAACACTTTGAGTTGGTGTGTTTGTTGAAATAACCGAAGGTCTCAAGGATATACCCTTAAAACCATTAGTAGAAGCCAGTTTAATTAATGACTCAATTGATAAGAATGACTTTTCTTTATTATTAGATAATTCAGCAATTCTACAAGATAGAGATAATTTCATTTTAAACACTGTAAATATTAAGTCACATCAAACGATAAATTCAAAAATATTAATTAACAATTAAATAAATTTTCTAAGCATTATATTTTATTGAATATTTTACTAATCATGGCACAGTAGTTTTTAGTTTTAATAGTTTTGAAATTATGGATTATAAATGAATAAGTGGGTAATTATTTTATTAATTTTTTTTATACTTTTCATTTTTTTCCCAACTATATCATATTGGATTAATGAATGGAGTGTATAAGTCTATGTTTAAATTAAATAATTTTTGTCAAGAATGTTTTGATCCACATAAAATAATATGGAATTGCAAAAAACACTTATCTGATAAAGATTGGATTCTTCTTTGTGGTAACTGTGTAAGATATTACAAATGTCTTAATGGAAGAAATTTTAAATCTCAGTTCCAGAATATAAAATCATTCATTAAGTGTCGATTACATTCAACTAAAATAGAACTACCTATATATGAAGCTAACTAATCCAAATCATGGAAAGTACAATTTTTAAAATATTTGTGTTTTGTATGTTTATTGTTTTAGGTGTTTTAATTTTAGGTCTTTTGAAGTGGATACTAAAATATATCAAATTATGTTATCAACATGTTCTTTGGAGAGTCAAAATTCTAGTCATCTTCCCAATTAATATTTTAATTATTATACTTTGGCTTATTGTTGAAAACTTATTTGAAAAAAACCAGCTAGAGCTATTAATTGCAATCATAATAGGTTGTATTGGATCTCATTATATTTTTAAAGATGAACAAGGTGATCAAATCAATAAATAATTATTTAAAATTAGATTTGTCATAAATGTATTTAAGTAGAATTTTAAAAATATAATTCTTAATTTTAGGGTGGCTCCAAACACTTATAGAGCACGCTAGCGCTAACAAGAATGAAGAAATAAAACTAATGATATATTTAAATGATAATAGTTCAAATGAACAAACAATAACATGCCACTTTTGTTTTGAGACATTTATAGTTGATCTAGGAATTGATTGTAAATTTAGTGGGCACAATTCTGAAATTTTTGATTGTGAAATTTGTTGTAATCCAAACAAGATCGATACTGAAACATACGATGGTGAGATTGTTTCCTTAATTGTTAGTGATGGTAATGAGTAACTTATGTTTTCTTAATATTAAGAGAAATACAACTAAACATAAATCTCAATAAGATTTATTTAGTTTCAACCATGGTAATTAAGTTTGCATTGTTATTTTTAGGGCTATTAACTTCGTTACTTACACGATAAAAATTTATGTCATAATTTGCTTTACTATTTAATAAATTTTCTCCTTGAAGATAGGAATATATCTCAAAATCTTCTAACAACACTGGTTGTCTATGATGAATATGATTAATTTTATCTGTTGAAGTACGTGTTAAGATTAGGCATCCAATTTCGTTATAAAGACCTGCAAAACTGTTTGATGGACAATGGTGATAAAAGGGAATTTTTTGTTTATCTTTTCTTTGCCATTCATACCACCCATTATGGAAAATCACACATCTTTTTGCGTTTTTAAAGGACGGTTTTTCATTCATTGTTTCTGAACGACAATTAATGAGATTCATATCTTTTTTCCATAACGGTGCATATGTCCATTTCATTAACTTTGCATCATTAATTGTTTTCACAGGCACCATTTGTGATGGTACAATATTGAATGATGCCTTGTATTCTAGACCAAAAACATTTTCAGATGATATTACAAATCGACCACACATAATATTAAGATTATCTATTCTTGTTTAATTTAAGATTTAAATCTTATACCAAAAATATTAAAGTTAATTAAATTTAAATTCATATTTAACTTTTAAATATTATGTAATGAAAATCGAAAAGGTTTATTTTTATTAAATTTTATTAGTAATCTTATAACAACAATTAAGAATAAAAAATGATATTAATTGCAGATATTATACTTTTTTTCCACTTTTGCATTGTGATATTTATTACATTTGGTTTTGTCTTGATACCAATTGGTTACAATCTTGATTGGCTTTGGATCAAAAATAAAAAGTTAAGATTACTACATTTAGGAATGATGATTTTTATTACTTTTGAAACACTGTTAGGAATGGCGTGCCCTCTTACTATTCTAGAGAATAATTTAAGAGATATTAATGAAAATCAGTTATTTGTATCTAAGTGGATGAGTGAAATTATTTATTGGGATTTTCCATCTAAATTTTTTATAGTTTTATATTGTCTTTTTTTAGGATGGACTTTTTTAATGTGGAAAAATTATCCTCCAATCAAAAAAAGTGTTTAGAATAATATTACTTTTTAGATTTTTATATAAGAGGAATCAAAATGGATTTCAAATATGCGCAAAGTTGGTTACTGGGAATTGTTTGTTTTGTTTACGGTATCTATAGGGTCATTGGGGGATCAGATGAACCTTTTAATTGGGTAGACATAGTTGCCATTATTGGTTTTTGCTATTCAATATATATAACTCAACTTGGAGGATCAAAAGAAGAGTAACTTTTAAAATTAAACTTAATAGAATTATGCATAAATATCAATACTATGTATTTATATGTATTTTAGGCGCTCTTTTTTTATTTAATTTTATCTTTCATTAAAGTTTTTAAACTTTCAACAAATAGCAAACTATTATCTGTTCTTCTTAATTTTATTAAAGCAATTTTATCTTCGATATTTCTGGAGTTTTTGACATAAGAGTCAAATAAATCATTTTTTTTTGACTTAGCTTTTTGTTCAGCTTTTAACTTATCTAATTTATAATTTTCATTTTTCATGATTTATTATATCAGATTTTTTAGTTTTAAAATTTATTACTATTTACGTTATAAACATTTTCATTAAAATAAACTTATGAAAGATTTTAAATATTGTTTTGTCTATGTAACTGTCGAAAATTTTAAACAAGCAGAAATAATTGCTGAACTAGCCATTAAAAAGAAATTGTGCGCCTGTGCTAATATTTTCCCTGAAATCCATTCAATGTTTGAATGGAAAGGAAAAATTAATTTAGAAAAAGAGACAGTGTTAATACTTAAAACTACTGAAGATAAATTTAATATTCTTGAAAAATTAATTAGTGAAAAACATACCTATGAAACGCCATGTATTTTAAAACTTGATATAACAAATGGGAATAAAAAATTTCTAAATTGGATAGAAAAAACAATAGTATGAAAATATTTTGCTATTTCAAAATATACATACCTACTAAATAGAATTCATATAATCATAGATAAGTTGCCTATTAGAAAAAATAATCAATTAAGTAAAATCATAATTGTACTTATTTTTTATTAAAATAGTTGAATTTAATTTCAAAAATACCAAATATCATATTGTATATTTAATTCCAAAAAACGGTTTCTACTAACTAACATGATCTTCTATTTTATATTATTTCTAATCCTATCTGTTGCTCCTGTAATATGGTTAAATATTGTTTTTAGTAAAAATGATAAAATATTAGTAAATATGCCTTTTACAGGTCTTGAGTTCGGCAAAATAATTCTAAGAGAAATGGGATTAAACGAAGTTAAAATTGAAAAATCATTAACAGTAGATCATTACGACCTTAAAGAAAAAAAAGTTAAAGTTTCAGAAGAGCGTCTATCTAAAAAAAGTCTGACAGCAATATCTATAGTTTGCCACGAAATAGGTCATGCAATACAACATCACGAAAAGTATAAGCCTCTTGAACAAAGAACTACTCTTGTAAAGAGCACTGCTTGGATTTCACAACTAGGTAGTGGATTACTGATGGTTGGTATTCCAACTATTTTAGCCACTGGTTCATACCCCTTAATAAAAATATGTCTGCTTTTAGTTCTGTTGTCATTATTAATAGGAGTAATTGTACATTTAATAACTCTAGAGGTTGAGCTAGATGCAAGTTTTAATAGAGCCTTACCAATAATCAAAGATAAAGTGCCATCAGAATATCATAATGCTTGCCAATCAATACTCAGAGCTGCTGCATTTACATATGTTATTGGAGTTGTTAGGAATTTTGTTTCACTCAGGTTTATTTGGTTACTATTGTCAAGAATTAGGTAAGAAAATGATAGATAAAAAGCAAAAATATATAATTACACTTTTGGTAGATAATAGAGAATGGAATAGTCAACCTATAGAAGGAAAATTAGGTGATTTACAAACAATAATTGATGAAGCATTAGAACAACATAGAATATCGCGATTTTTTACAATTCGTCCAAAAAGTGTTGAATTCAAAAGAGCTACTTTACTTAAGTAATAAATATAATTTGGGGAGGATTAATTAACAAAACTTACCTCCTTAATAAAGAGATCCGCAATATGATCTCTACCAAAAGCTACTATTCCAATTGAAGTGATTTTTTTTGGATTAATTTTATCAGATAAAAATGAACTTGAACTTTTAAAAGCATCAATTGGCAAGCTAAAAACCTTAAATTCGTTGTTAACATTAAAATTAATTTGATAATATTGCCAAGGTAAAAAGGTACCAGTTGTTCTTAAGTGAATAAAATATTTTTGGTTATTTCCCTTTGCAGTTATATTAATAAATTTAGAATTTTCTAAATTTACTTTGTTAAGCTTTCTTCTAATTTGAATAAAACCACCTCTGTTTTGAGTTGATATTTTACCTGTAATGTGAGCAACAAAATTATTTTTAAGAGGAATAAACTCTACATTTCCTGAAGAGACACCTCCCATAACCTGATCTGTTACAAAATTCCACTTTTCAGAATTTTGAAAATTATCCTTAAATACACTTTCAGCCAAAGTTTCAGACATCGCAATTATTAAAATTAAAATAGATCTTATTATATTCAATTTAAAAAACCACTCTACTTTTAATCATTATATTAAACTAATTAAATAAACTATTAAGTCAATTTTGAACGATTATATTTAATTTTGGAAAATTATTCTTTTAGTAAGTAGTTTTAACCATTAATATCTCTTGAGAGGATTGTTTATGAATAAACAAATAGCAGGATGGATAATAATTAGCTTGTGTATACTTTGGGGCGTTTTAAGAACTATAGATCTGGTTGAGCCTAATTTTGTTTTAAACTTTTTTGCAATTGGTGGTTTTTGTTTTGGAGTATATCTTACAAAAGATTTAAGTAATGAAGAAAACTAACTTTTTATATAAAATAATTTTAGGATTTCTGTTAATATGTTAAATTCTAAGTAATTCCTTTATTTAACCAAATTTTAATAAGAGAAATTAAATGTCTGAGAGAAAGTATCCTACTGAACTTGAGCATAGTGAGTGGTTAAAAAGACAAAATTATTTTCTTGAGGAACAAAATAAGAATCTGAAAAAAAAATTGTTAGAGTCTGAGGAATATATAAATTCTTTACTCGATAGATTAAAATTATATCAAAATAAATAATTAATAGGAGATTAAAATGACCTTAGAAAATATTCTTATACTATCTTTTTTGTTAGTTATAGTTCAAATATCTATTCCTGTAATAATTGACCTTGTGATAACAAATAAAATAAAATTTACATATCTTTTTTCTTCAAGAGACAATGATCAAGATACATCAGAGTTTTTTAGAAGAGCTAGTAGAGCATTAAGGAATCTATATGAAACATTACCAATTTTTATTGGCTTGGTTTTAATATCAATTATCAAAGAAGTCGATAATTCATCATTGGCATTATTATGGTTAATATCAAGAACAATTTACATTCCTCTATATATTTTTGGAATTAATTATTTAAGAACTGGTGCGTGGGCTGTTTCACTAATTTGCCTAATTATGATGAGTATTAAATTCTTTTAAGATTATTTAGGATACATGATCCAATATCACATCACCTGAGAATACAACTTCTTTTGGTGATAAAGAATTTGGTATAGAGTTATGCTTTGATAAATATGACCGAACTTCTTTTAAATGTTGTTCATTGTCATATTTCCAAATAGCCGTAACCTGATTTTTTGATGTTCTGTTCTGTATCATCGTAAAATTAATTTTAAACTTATCTTTCAGCGCATCTTCCATAATTTTTTGGGACATAGCGATAAACATTTCTGCATGGTGATTATTTTGAAATGTTCGAACTGTTATTCTCATAATAGACATAAATAAACCCTAACGAATAATTTTCAACTTCAATTAAAAACATCTTATTAATGATTTGAAGAATTACAAATATTTTATATCATGCAATAAAATTGAAATTGTTAAGAGGAATTTATGGGTAAAGCTATAGTTTTAAGAAATCACGGGAATTCAAATGTTTTAAAATTAGAAGATATTATTGTTGAAAAACCAAAAGACAACGAATTACTTATTAGACAAACTGCAATAGGGGTTCACTTTCATGATATTTATGTCAGATCAGGTTTATATAAAACACTTGAATTACCTGGTATACCGGGTCTTGAAGCAGTAGGCATTGTTCAGAAAGTTGGAAATGCAAGTTTAGATTTTAAAATTGGAGATAGGATTGTTTATATAACTAAGCATTATGGCGCTTATTCAAGTCAAAGAGTAATTGATAGTAAACTTGCTATCAAAATACCTGATTATATTTCTGATGAAGTAATTGCCACCAACTTTTCAAGAGCTATAACAGTACAAATGTTAATGGAGCAAGTAACTCAAGTAAAACCTACTGATACTATTTTAATTACAGCTGTTACTGGAGGAATTGGGAAGATTTTTTCTCAATGGGCAAAATCAAAAGGCGCTTGTGTTATTGGAAGTGTAGGAAGTGATGAAAAAGTTTCGTTGGCTCATTCGTTTGGTTGTGACTACGTATTTACATACAACCAACAAGATTTTGTATCTCAAATTAAAGATATAACAAAGGGTAATGGAGTTGATAAAGTTTTTGATTCAGTAGGAAAGGATACTTTTGAAAACTCTTTTAAAAGTGTAAGCGTTTGTGGACATTTAATAAATTTTGGGCAATCATCTGGTCCGGTGGAACCAGTATCCATGTCATCCCTCGCAAGTAAATCTCTAACAATTTCAAGGCCTATTCTTTTTGATTACATATCTAATTTGAATATATACAAAAAAATGGCTAATTCCGTTTTTAATGCTTTCAAACAAAATCAAATCAAAACCTCTAAATTAGAGCCTTATAAACTTGAGGATGCTTCTTTAGCGCATGATGTGCTAGAGTCAAGAAGAGGTGGAGGTAGTGTGTTTTTAACACCCTAAAAATTATATTAAATTTAGAGGTACGACTTATGACAAAAAAATTAACATGGAATAACCCAAATGCAATTATAAGTTGTGGTTGGCTACATGATAATTTGAAAAATCCAAATATTAGAATATATGATTGTACAACTTATCTACATTACAGGGACAATGATCCAACGTTACCCTATATTGTTGAAAGTGGCAGAGAAAAATATGAAATGACCCATATTACAAACTCCAGCTTCATGGACCTTCATTTAGATTTATCTGACGAAGCAAGCCCTTACAGGTTTACATTACCTAAGTTAGAAATACTTGCAGAAAAGTTTAAGAAATTAGGAGTTGGAAGTGATTTTCATATAATTTTATATTCCAGAAATGGTACACAATGGTCTGCTCGTTTATGGTGGATGCTTCGATCTGTAGGAGTAGATAATGTAAGCATATTAGATGGAGGGTTTAAGGAATGGAAAAAGAACAACCTGCCTACCTCTCAAACAAGCTTAACCTATTCTCCATCTAATTTTGAATTCACTCCGAGAGAAAATATTTTTGTTAATAAAGACGTAGTAATTAATGCCATAGACAATCCAGATTCTATAATATTAAATTCTTTAACTGCAGATATCCACGAAGGCCAAAACCCTAGATATGGAAGACCTGGGAGAATACCAAGCAGTAAAAATATACCATTTCATAATTTATTAGACATTAATACTGGAAAATTTAAACCAATTGAGGAGCTTGAAAAAATATTTGAAATAAACAAAATCTCCAAAAACAAGAATATTGTTAACTACTGTGGCGGTGGAATAGCTGCGTCTTTGGAAGCTTTTGTTCTATATCAACTAGGGTTTAAAAACATAGTTATTTATGATAACTCTTTACACGAATGGGCTGCTACAAACCAAACATTACCAATGGAGAATGATTAAAATTTTAAGATGTTTCACAAAATTTAGATCAATAGTACAAAAATGTTGAAATGTTCTTTTATTGAAGGTCCAATATTACATAGATTAAAATACGGTAAAGGTAGAGGTCAAAATTTAGCCAAAGCCGTTGGAATGAAATCCAATAAAAATAGAAACATTATAGATGCAACCGCTGGCTTAGGTTATGATTCTTTCATTCTAGCTTCACTTGGAGCAAATGTTACCTTAATAGAACGATCTGAAAAAATTTATAAACTACTGCAAGATGGCATTTCAGAAGGTATGTTGTATGGAGGAGAGATAAGTAAAATTATAGGTAGAATGAGTTTAATTTATGGTGATTCAAAAAATATTTTACCTCAATTATCACCTGAGGTGATTTTAATAGATACAATGTATAAAGATAGAAAAAAATCAGCTCTAGTGAAAAATGACATGAGATTAGTTAGAGAAATAGTGGGTACAGATTCTGATTATACTGAATTAATAGAAGTAGCCTTGAAATTTGCATTAAATAGAGTTGTTATTAAACAACCAAGATATGCTGAACCTTTAAAAGAAATTAAAGCATGCTCTCATCAAATTTTGGGTAAAACTATACGTTATGATGTTCATATGATAGCTAAGTTTTAACAAAAACTTCATCGCGCCGTACTATTAATATGGCCTTAATTTTTATAAAAATATTTATTATTATATTCTTAAGTATGAGTTTAATAAGTGATTTTTCAGCACATGCAACGTGCACTAATACTAATAATTGTGGATCTGACAGTGGTGCCGGTAGTGGGGCTGTATTTCCAGATATAACGTCAGGAGACTTTAATACAGCACATGGTTTTCATGCAGTCGGGATGGATATTACTGAAGGAAATGCAAATACAGTTGTAGGCTATGAATCAGGAAAACTTATTCATACAGGAGATTACAATACTGCAGTTGGATCAGACAGCTTAGTTGCCTTAACAAGCGGGGACAAAAATACAGCAATTGGTTATAAGTCCGGATCAACTAATGTTGATGGATCTGGAAATATATTTATTGGATATGAAGCAGGACCTACATCTGGAAGTGTGTCTAATAAACTATTCATTGCCAATAGCGCTGATGATACTCCATTAATATATGGTGATTTTTCTAATAATACGGTGACTGTTAATGACAATTTAGTAATAACTGGTACTTTTTCGGATGGTAATTATACTTTTGATACTAATGGAAATGTTTCAGGTCTAGGAACAATAAATTCAAGTGACATAACAAGTTCAGGTAACATTACAGCTAGTGGTTCTTTTATAATAGGGAATGCAAATATTTCAGAGAGTGAATTAGAAACAATTGATAATGTGACTGCTGGAACTGTAACTGCCAACAAAGCTGTTGTGGTTGACGGTAACTCTGATATTTCTGGTTTTAGAAATATTACAGCAACTGGAACCATTACAGCAAACACCATAAAAGCAAATACGATAACAGATAGCAATGGAGATAGGTTTTTATACAAAGATACTACAAATGATGTTGTTCATATTGGTAAAAATTCATTTCTATTTTATGACGCCCGTACTCATGGGAAAGATATAATGGCGTCTTCAACTGGTAACCTTCAAATTGGAAATGATACTTCCAATAGCACAACGGTTGTAGGTGATCTAATAATACAAGAACCAAGTCAATCAAATCATGCAGCAACAAGAAGGTATGCTGATAAAGTAAGTCTTATGGCAACTACTTTGGACACTCGCCTACCCCTATATGGAAACAAACATTCTTTTAATTTAAGTAGTGCATCTACAAATAATGAAATTGCCTTTGGGCTAAATTTTGTTGGAATTTACGATGGGTTACATCTTCCTCTAGACTTTTCATTCGGTAGCGCAGTTTCTGGAGATTATAATATGGGTAAATTTTCTTTGGGGATGTCATGGTAAAACTTTTAATTTTTATATTACTAAGCACAACCATTATGAATAAAACATATGCAGCATCAAATAATCTTTTTTTTACAGGAGCACAATTATTAACCTACTGTAAAAGTGATAATTCATACGAACAAGGTATTTGTGATGGTTACATAATTGCTGTTAACGATGTCATTTTTAGCATTGATGAGAAAAAGACTAAGATTTGTGTACCACAAAATTTATCTATTAAAAAAATTAGATTATCTGTTCTTAGTTTTATAATAGATAATGCTGAACTAATGAGTGTTGAAGCTAATAAAGTTGTAGGAAAGTTTTTTGTTAATAATTTCGAATGTAAGAACTGAATTTTCTAAAAATATATTTAGATGATGAAATTAAATATATTCATATAAGTGACGTAATATATAATGTAAGAAAATTTGAGATTTATAATGGGTAAAATAGTTCTACTAACATTCTTGCTAGTTTTTTTGTCTAGTTGTCATCAAGGTTCATCATATATATCAA
>ERZ802827.642-NODE-642-length-18267-cov-24.8522_pt1 | contig 18267 bp, 22 predicted proteins | sample MGYA00345652_ERZ802827 | MGnify/ENA primary metagenome ERZ802827 (study PRJEB30503, sample SAMEA104212372) | marine metagenome | biome: Westerlies Biome; feature: [SRF] surface water layer (ENVO:00010504) within the epipelagic zone...; material: water... | reverse complement strand
TTTTGCAGCTGCGGGTCACCCAAATTGTGTTTTCAAAATAGAATTTAATCAATTAGCAAATTTGACATCAGGGGAAATGAAAGAGATAACTGAATGAGACAACCAAAATTAATTGATTATGTTTTATTAACCGTATTAGCTTTAATTTGGTCGTCTGCTTTTTTTAACATTAAGATTGCAACATATTCTTATGGACCGGTTACAATTGCACTTGGAAGAGTAATTTTTGGTGCTATTCCAGTATTACTCTTATGTTTTTATAAAAAAATTAAGATCGAAGCTTTCTCGAAGGATTGGCATTGGTTTGCAATGATTGGTTTTATAAATTTAGTGGCACCTTTTTTTTTAATAAGTTATGGTGTGAAATCGGTACAGAGTAATTTGGCGGCAATATTGATGTCTACCACTCCCTTAAGCTCAACAATTCTTGGGCATTTCTTTACTAAAAATGAAAAATTTAATTTCATAAAAACATTTGGGATACTTATTGGTTTTTCTGGAATTATTTATCTATTTTCGGACAATCTCTTAATAGATGATAACAATTTTATTTCTGCACTAGCAATTTTGCTTGGATCAACTTGCTACGTAATTGGTGGTGTTTTAACTTTAAAAATAAGTAAGAAGAAAAACGAAAATGTAACAGGTTCAATTTTAATATGGGCTATTATAATTTTAATACCATTGGCTAGTTTTATTGAACAACCATGGAGTCTTAAACCTAGTATAGGTTCTACGATTTCATTAATATATTTAGGAGTGGTGTCAACAGGTCTAGCTTGGCTTTTAAGGTTTAGAGTTTTAAAAACCAATGGTTTAATATTTCAATCACAAGTATCTTATTTAATACCAATTTTTGGAATGATTTTAGGGTACATTTTCTTAAAAGAAATGATTACCTCAAAAGTTGTGGTTTCATTATTAGCAGTCCTTGTTGGATTATACTTTGTAAAAAAAGGTGATATTAAAAAAAATTATTTAAGTTATTAGATTACTTTTTAAATAAAATTCTAACATTAAATGAAAATGATCTTCTTTCTGCATCAATATTAAAAGGATATGCAGTATGCATTAAATAGTTGGGGAAAAGTAAAAGATCTCCAACTTTTGGGTTTAAATTATAAATACTTTCACATAAGAAGTTTCTTTGACCATTTATAAAGTCAATAGTTCCATTAGTTTTAATTTTCTTATTTTTGATTGACTTATTTTGATTCATATTTTTTGGTATTTTTAGATAGCCAACACCTGATAACTGACCATTATGATAATGAATTGGGTTGTATTCATTTTTTAACTGCTTAACTACCCAAAGGTTTATTATTTTTATTTCTTTTATTTTTTCGATTTTTGATACTTTTAAGTAACTCTTTATATTTTTAATTAATTCTTTAGATAAATTTTTTTTAATAAAAGAGGTAGAAATTTTTAATTCATTTTTAATTTGGCTAGCAAGCTTAGAGCTATAATCATTTTTTTTTGTTATTATAGATTTATCGATTTGAGAATTTATTGTATTGATAAATTTTCTTGATAATTTACCTTTTCCTATAGTTGGACCAAATGCTCTAAATGTCTTCATTTTAATATTATATGGTTAATGTGTTATAACAATATTTTGAAACCCATCCTTACAGAAACAAATATAACAAGTCCAGCTGTTAAAAGAGCCATAATTCGTGAAGGCAATATTTTTATATTTAAAAAATTTCCAAGTTGACCACCAATTAAAACTAATAAAAAAAGAGGCCAATAATTATATATATCATTAAAAATAAAACCTTTAGTGGATTGACCAAAAAGTCCAGCAATAGAATTAATAAGAATAAAAATTGAGGCAGTAGTAGCAATATCTTTAGCTCTACCAGCTTTAATTAATAAAAGTATTGGACTTAAAAATATACCACCACCAATGCCAACCACACCAGATATAAACCCTATAGATCCACCAATTATTAACGATACTACTTTAGGAATATCTTTATTAGTTTCACTTATGTCATCAAATGATTTGAATTTTAAAAGTAACGATAGCCCTGCTAATGACAAAACTATAAAAAGTAAAATTTCAAAAAAATCTTTATTTAGCTGAAGAGATCCACCAATAAAAGCAAAGGGTATAGATGAAATTAGATAAGGGATTAATAGTTTAATATTAATATTACCTGATCTTGCATAGTTAAAACAATTTCCAGATACAACAATTATATTACAACAAAGAGCTATTACAGGGAAGATTTGATAGGGGATACCCCAAATCAATAAAAGTGCTAAATAGGTTGACCCACCACCAAAGCCTACACTTGAATATAATATTGCTGTTAGAAAAAATAAAAATGATAATATAAACATTATAATTAATTAAAATTTATGATTGTAAATATAGCACTTTTGACAGTTACAGACACCAGAACTTTCGAAAATGATAAATCTGGTAAAATTTTAGTAAATAAGATTGATGAGGCTAAGCATAAATTAATTGATAGAAAAATTTGCAAAGATACAAAAGATGAAATTGTTAAAATTTTAAAAGAATGGATAAAGCAAGAAAATATTGATGTTATTATTACTACTGGCGGAACAGGTTTAACTGGGAGAGATATTACACCTGAAGCAGTTAATGAAATTGCAGACAAACATATTCCAGGTTTTGGTGAGGTATTTAGAACACTTAGTTTAAAAACAGTTGGCACCTCTGCAATTCAGTCTAGAGCTTGTGCTGTATTAGCTAATGGGAAATATGTATTTGCTTTACCTGGATCATCTGGAGGGGTTACTGACGCATGGGATGGCATTTTAAAACATCAATTAGATATAAATCACAAACCATGTAATTTTGTAGAGTTATTTCCAAGACTAAAGGAAAAATAATTATTTTTGATATTTCTCTTTCCACTCAGGGTAGGGCATACCATAAACATGTACACGAGCCTCAGAATCGGAAATTGAAATATTTTTTTTCTCAGCTTCTTCTCGATACCATCTAGACAGACAATTTCTACAAAACCCAGCAAGGTTCATAATATCAATATTTTGAACATCTTTTCTTTCATCTAAATGCTTAAGAAGTCTTTCAAAAGTTGCAGACTGCAATTCTTTTTTTGTATTTTCATTCATAATTAAATTTTCTAGTTTTAATTCTAATTCTTAAAATAAGCAAAACAACAATAATCACTGAGTAAATTAAAGGTTTAAAAAATATTGTTTTTGACAACCAGATGTAATGAAGAGCTCCAAAAATAGCTATTATATAAACAATTCTATGTAACTTTTTCCAATTTTGCTTTAATAGATTTATCATTTTTTGAGATGATGTTGCTGCCAGTGGTATTAACAAAAGCCAAGCAGAAAAACCAATAAATATGAATTTCTTTTTCAAGACATCATTAAAAATTGGTTGCCAATCAAATCTATAATCTAAACCAATGTAAGTTAACAAATGAATTGTTGCATAAAAAAAAACGAACAAACCTAACATTCTTCTAAATTTCGTCCAAAAAGCTAAATTAGTAAATCTTTTAAGTGGACTCATTGCTAGAGTTAAGCAAATAAAAATTAAAGTCCATTCCCCAAAATGGTTCATTATTTTTTTTACTGGCTCTGCACCTAATTCATTATAGTAGATATTTAATGATATGATGACTAATGGCCACAAACATAAAATGAAAACTATTATTTTAGAATATCTTATCAATTTAAATTAAAAGTTTTTCTTTAAATCCATTCCAGAATAAAGACTAGCAACTTCTTCGCCATAACCATTAAATATTGCAGTAGGTATTCTTTCACTTAATATACCTGAACCAATTACTCTTTCAGAAGCTTGTGACCACCTTGGATGATCAACTCTAGGATTAACATTTGAATAAAATCCATATTCTCTTGGTGATGCTCTCATCCAAGACGAAGTTGGCATTCTTTCAACAAATTTAATATTTACAATTGCTTTGGCACTTTTAAATCCATACTTCCAAGGCACAATTAATCTTAATGGTGCTCCATTTTGATTTGGAAGTTCTTTACCATAAAGACCTGTCACCATTGTTGTTAATGGATGCATCGCTTCATCAATTCTTAATCCTTCTTTATATGGCCATTGAAGAATTGGGTAACGCTGACCTGGCATTTGCTCAGGGTCATAAACAGAAGTAAATTCTACAAATTTTGCTTTACTATTTGGTGAAGCTTTTTCTAAAAGTTTACTTAAAGAAAATCCCATCCAAGGTATAATCATTGACCATCCTTCAACACATCTCAATCTATAAATTCTTTCTTCGATTGGAAAAGAATTTTTAATTTCATCTACTGTTAAAGTAATTTTTTTTTCAACTTCACCATCTATTGTTAAACTCCAGGGACTTGTTTTAAAGTTTTGAGATTTTTCTACAGGATCTGATTTTCTAGTTCCAAATTCATAATAGTTATTATAAGTGGATATATATCTATATTCAGTTAGCTCTAGGTTTTGCGTTGATGCATTAGCACTATTTAAAAAATTTTGACCAACCATTAAAGAACTTGTTGATAAGCCAAGTTTTTTGATAAAATCTCTTCTCTTTAAGTAAATTTTTTCAGGAGTTATTTCTGAGAATTTAATTTTTTTCATTAATTATAGGGTTTCCTTTTAACCATGTACTATCGTTATTTTGATAATGCTCTTTTTTCCATATAGGAGATCTTTTCTTAATTTCTTCGATTATGTATCTAGATAAAATATAAGCTTCATCACGATGTTTGCAGGCAACAGCAATAATAATACTTACCTCACCAAGATTTAAGTAACCTTTCGCATGTTCTATAAATACTGCTTTATTTTTGATATTTAACTTTTGGTCAGCTTCATTATAAATTTCCTCAAAACTTTTTATAACAAGCGCATCATGACTATCATACGTTATCCCTAATACACTTTTATTATCGTTTTGATTTCTTACAGTACCAGAAAAAAAGATTGATGCTCCAAATTCAGAAGAAGAAATAAAATTTTCAGCCTCTAAAATTGAAAGTTTTTTTTCTTTTATATCTATTACTTTTGTGTGAAGCATTAACCTCCTCCAATAGGGGGTATAATAGCAATTTTTTCATCACTTGTTATTTTATAATTGTCGCTGATAATGTTGTTATTCTCAGAACAAAATGCAGATGAATTTACAATCTTTTTAAAATTTTCATTACCTCTGAAATTTTTATCTAAATACTCAACTATTTTATTTCTAATATCTTTAATTGTTGAATTGTTTTCAAGATCAAATTCTAGAAAATTTTGATCACTAAAATCTCGACTTGCTCCAAATAACTCAATTTGTATCTTCATCAATATTTTAATTAAAATATTTCTTTTAAAAAATTAGGTAGTCCATCAGGATTTTTCCATAGACCACTTTTTCCACCTTCTTTGATTAATAATTTCACATCATCGATTTTTAAATGAGGATTAACAATTTTACTTAAATCGTAAATAGTTATTAAGGCAGCATTTACCCCCATAATTGCTTCCATCTCTACGCCTGTTTTTGCATATGCAGACACAACACAAAATACTTCAAGTGAACTTTCTTCATCATTCATAATAATTTTAGTAGCGGTATGATCAATTGGCAATGGATGACACAAAGGTATTAATTCACTTGTTTTTTTAACTCCTAAAACTGCAGAAACTTCAGCTAAAGCTACAGGGTCTCCTTTAGGCATTTCTTTATTTTTAATTAAATCAAAAACTTCTTTGCCAACATGAATTTTTCCAGATGCTAAAGCTCTTCTATGAGTTTCTTTTTTGGCTGAAACATCCACCATATTAAAAGAATTTTTTTTAAAAATTTCTTCTGCCCAATCCTTTAATTCGTTGTTTTTTATTACTTTTAAATTCTTCATATTAACCACCAGTAGTTGATAAATTTTTTGTTAATCCAGTGTCTCCAATTTCCAAATAATGAGACTCTTTTTTAAAATTAAGCTGTTTTAAAATTAAATCTTTTAACTCTTCGATTTGACTATCTTTTTGCATTAAATGTCTAATATTTATTCCAGTATTACCAAACAAACATAATCTTAAATCACCTTTTGCAGTTATTCTTAACCTGTTACAACTTTTACAAAAATCTTTAGAGTAGGGAGCAATAACACCAAATTTCCCTTTGAACTTTGGGTTTAAATAGTTTTTTGATGGCCCAGAGTCTTTACCAAATGTTTGAATAACCCAATTGTTGTTATTTAGATAGTCTATAAATTTTTTAGCAGGAACATGATAGTTGTTAAAATAGTCTAGATTATCTCCAGTTTGCATCAGCTCAATATATCTAAAATCAATTTCATTATTTTTTACAAATTCAGCCCAATCATTAAAATCTTTCTCAGTGTCATTTACTCCTTTTAATAAAACAGCATTGATCTTTATATTTTTGAAATTTAATTTTTGTAAGTTTTTAATACCTCTAAGAATTTCTTCTAATCTGTCGTGACCCGTAATCTTTTTAAAAGTTTCAGTATTTAAACTGTCTATACTAATATTAATTCCATCTAAGCCACTATTTTTTATAGCATTTGCTATTTTATCTAATCTGTAACCATTAGTAGTTATTACAGTTTTCTTTATTCCTGAATTTTCTTTAATAATCTTAATAATCTCAAAAAAATCTTTTCTAACAGTCGGTTCACCACCAGTAAGCCTAATTTTTGATACACCTAGTTCAGATAGTGCTCTAGCTAATCTTCCAATTTCTTCTATATTGACAAAAGTTCTGTTGTCACTCTTATCAATTTTATAGCCATCTGGTAAACAGTACCCGCACTTAAAGTTACAAACATCAGAAATAGAAAGTCTTATATAAGGGAATTTTCTACCAAAACTATCTTTAAGAATATTCATATAATATATCTAACATTATTAATTAAATTATCCATGAGTCAAATTCTTAATTTATGTTTAGCTTATAAAAATTAAAACTTAACCTGTTCAAGTTTTTTTGATTTTAAAGATTTGTTAGCCGTTTCTGCTAAAATTAAAGACATTCTTCCATCCTCAAAAGTAGCAAGGGGTTTGACATTTTTGTTACATAGTTTTGCTAAATCATCTAATTGAATTTTGTAAGCATCAGAATACCTTTCAATAAAAAAATTTTTAAAGGTAGATTTATTATTTGTAGAATTTTTTGAGTATATAACAGTTTCTAAATCTCTTTGATTATCAGAAATTATCATTCCTTTATTTCCAAAAAGTTCAATTCGTTGATCATATCCAAAACTACAATGTCTAGAATTTGTTATAATACATTGCACACCTTTTTTTGTTTTCATTACTACAGTTGCTAGCTCTAAATCATTTGCATTTTTGTATTTTTTGTCGGTAAAGTATTCACCGGTAGCAAACACAGATACAAATTCATCAGAACCAGTATAATACCTAGCTAAATCAAAATCATGTATCATCATATCTTTAAAGATACCGCCAGAAATTTTTAAATAACTTAGCGGAGGTGGAGAGGGGTCTCGACTTGTAATTATTATTTTTTCTAATTTACCAATCTTATTTTTAATTAAATATTCTTTTAAAGAATTGTGTGCAGGATCATATCTTCTATTAAACCCAATCTGTATTTTTGGATTTAGTTTGGCAAGTTTCTTTTTGCTGTGATTGATTTTTTTTAAATCTAAATCTAAAGGTTTTTCACAGAAAATAATTTTTTTATTCTTAACCCCTTCTTCTATAAATTTTAAATGAGTTTTGGTACTTGTTGCTATGAATATACTTTTTATATCCTTATCTTTAAAAGCAATATTTGGACTTTTAATATTAATACATCCATATTTTTTTGATAATCTATTAGATAATTTATCATCAATATCAAAAACGTATTTAAGGTTAAACTCAGGGTGATTTATTAAATTTTCTGCATGCATCTGGCCAATTCTTCCAAGGCCAAATAACGCAATATTTATTAAATTTTTACCCATTTTTTTCTTTTTGAAGAAATTTTACATGCATTAATAAATTTTGCAGTCTCTAAACCTTCATCTTCATTAGGGTAAAAAAATCTTTTTTTAGATTTATATTTAATTGAGTGAGCGAATTCTCTATAAATATTTGCAAATGCATCTAAGTACCCCTCGGGATGTCCAAATTTAATTCTAGAAAATTTTGTTGAAAATTTTGCATTATGGAAATCTCTTTCAAGCAATTTAACAGCACCTCTTGCAGGGTTTAATCTTAAATAGTTGGGATCATTTTGTACCCATTCCAAGCTTCCTTTTGAACCAAATATTCTAATCCTTAATCCATAAACACCACCTCTAGCCATCACACTGGTCCAAAACATTCCTTTGGCTCCATTTGTAAAATTAATCATTACTTGAGCATTATCGTCCATCTTAATCTTATTTGAGATTTGTTTAATATCAGCAAAAATTGTTTTTCCTTTTAGTCCAGAAATATATGAAGCTAAATGATATGAGTGTGTTCCAATTTCGTTAAGAACGGCTGATGCACCAACAATCTTATTGTCTAGCTTCCACTTTAATTTTTTCTTTGCATTTTTAGAAGTTATATTAACCCCTCCAGACCAATCTTGAATATATTCAACATTAATATATTCAACCTTACCAATCTTACCTTTTTCTACTAATACTTTAGCTTCTCTAACCATTGGATAAGCAGAATAATTATGAGTTAGTGCATATTTAATTTTTTTATTAGATTTAATTTTATTATGTAATCTTATTGCTTGATCTAAATTTCCAGCAAATGGTTTGTCAGAAATAATATGAACATTTTTATCAATAAATTTTTCTGCAATAATTTGGTGACTTGAAGGTGGTGTCATTATTGCAACTACATCAATACCATCCTCTCTTTTTGCCTCTTTATTAGCCATCTCAGTATAATTTGAGTAACATCTATCTTTTGTAATTCCCAAACTTTTACCAAAACTGATAGATAATTTTGCACTTCTAGAAAAAACTCCAGCAACTATTTCATATTGATCATCATATCTAGCTGAAATTCTATGCACATGACCAATCCAAGATTTTGGTCCTCCACCAACTATTCCTAAAGATAATTTATTTGTTTTCATTATGTATTTGATTTTATATATCATAACAAAAAAAATTATTATGTCAGTAAAATTAGGAATTGCGCCAATTGCATGGAGTAATGATGATATGCCTGAATTAGGAGGTGACACACCATTAGAACAATGTCTTTCGGAAGCTAGCGAGGCTGGCTTCTCAGGCATAGAGTCTGGAGGTAAGTTTCCAAAAAAATCAGAGAAATTAATACCACTACTTGAAAAACATAATCTAAATTTATGTTCAGGTTGGTACGGTGCAAACTTAAGAAAAAATTCTGTTAAAGAGGAAATAGATTTAATTCAAGAACAATTAAAACTTTTTCAAGATTGTAATGCACCATGCATAGTTTTTGCAGAAGTTTCAGGTTCTATTGCTGGTGATCCAATGAGACCTTTATCTACTCGACCCCAAATGAATGATGATGAATGGAATGATTATTGTAAAAAAATTTCAGAAATTGGAAAATATTTAGAAGATCAAGGTATGCCATTAACTTACCATCATCACATGGGAACTGTAGTTGAGACACAAAAAGATACCGAAAGACTTTTAGAAAATACTGGTGATCAAGTTAAATTAATTTTAGACACAGGACATATGCTTTTTGCAAGAGGAAATTCTATCGAAATAGCTGAAAATTTTAGAGACAGAATCGTTCATGTCCATTGTAAAGATATGAGAAAAGATATTCTAAACAAATCATTAAGTGAAGATTTTAGTTTTCGGCAAGCTTTTTTAGAAGGGGCTTTCACGGTGCCTGGAGATGGATGTATAGACTATGAACCACTTTTAAAACTTTTAAAAAAAAATGATTATAATGGTTGGCTTGTAGTTGAGGCTGAGCAAGATCCAGCTAAAGCAAATCCATTAGAATATGCAAAAATAGGGCACAAATATCTATCTAATGCCTGCAAAAATGTTGGGTTAGAAATTATCTTATAATTTTACTATTTTTGATTTTTCTAATTTATCATCAAAAAAATCAATGATATTTTGAGTTGTTTCCTTGGCCATTCTTATCATACACTCTTCCGTAAATGCTGCTGTATGAGGGCTTAAGAAAACTTTATCATTATTTAGTAAAGGATTGTCTTTTTTTGGTGGTTCAATTTCAAAAACATCTAAACCAGCTCCAAAAATTATATTTTCATTTAAAGCCTGATCAAGATCTTTTTCATTTATAATTCCACCTCTTGCCGCATTAATTACAATGCAATTCTTTTTCATTGTTTTTAATAAATCTAAATTTATCATATCCTTTGTTTCTTCATTTAACGGGATATGTAAGGAAATAGCATCCATAGTTCTTACGGCATCTTTTAAATCTTGTACTTTCTTTCCTCCTAAAGACTCAATTTTTTCAGATGATATAAATGGATCGTAAACGAAAACATTCATTTCAAATCCTAGACATCTTTTTATTAAACACTGGCCAATTCTTCCAAAACCAGCAATTAGGATATTTTTACCCCAAATTTCTTGGGTTTTAGGCAATTTATTTCTATCACTAAAATTTCCATTCTTAACGCTGTCGTCATACATATTTTTTCTTTTAGAAATACTCAGCAGCATAAACATTACGTGCTCTGCTACAGCTACAGCGTTAGCAGTTGCTGTTATTGCAATTGCTATATTATTTTTTTTACAAGTCTCAAGATCAATATTATCATAACCTACACCGTGTCTTGAGATTATTTTAAGTTTCTTTCCAAGATTTATAATTTCACCTGGTAATTTTGCAGTTCTCAATGATGCTCCGTCACAATCTATAATCTTATCTTTTAAAGAAGGGTCATTCACATCCTCTATAACTTCAAATTCATAGTCAGGATGGTTTTTTAATAATTCTCTACCTTTTTCATTTATATCTTGAATAATTAAAATTTTTTTCATTAGTCCTTATACACAAATCTATAATTAAAGTTTAATTAATTTAACCAAATCTTTCTTATCATTTTTAAATGTTGGGAGAGGATATTTAAAAGCATATTTTCTTGGAATACATTTTTCTTTTGCTTTTTCCCAAAGAGCTAACCATTGTTTGAAGTTTGAGATTGTAATGTTTTTTTTATTTTTACTTTTAACATAAAAACTAGGCAATGGTTCACGACCAGAGGTTTGACCTGCTTTATTATATCTTAGATCAGCACTTATTCTAAATTTACTTGATTTATTGGGAATGGAACAATGTGCAGAGTGTCGGTGTAGTAAAACTATATCTCCTACATTAGCTTCTAAGTAAGCTACTTTTTTTGAATTAAGTAAGTTTGAGTTTTTTATTTCAACTTGTCCTCTGTAACCAGAGTGATGATTTAACAATCCTAATTTATTTATTCCAGGAATAGTAATCATACAACCATTTCTCTTAGTGGTTTTTGTAAAAGGTATCCAAACTGTTAAAAGTTCAGTTTTTTTTTGACCTTTAGTGGACAATACAGCAGCATCTTGATGCCAAGGTGTCCTTCCGCTTAAACCATCATGAATTGATTTTTTAGGTAATGTTTTTTCTGGTTGTTTTATTCTTGTGTTTTGAACAGGGTTAGAAAGTATTTCTGGGCCAAGTATTTTTTCAACAACTTTAAGTATTTTTTTATGTTTAATTAAATTCCAAAGAGAGTGACTTGCAAAGTAATCACTATCTTTTTTAACATGGTCTCTAGGTAATCGAGTATTGAAATACTGATCTAGATCAAAAATATTAAGAGAAGAGATAAACTGATATTTTTTTTCAAACTTAAATTTTAAAGCTTTTGATATTTTACTTTTAGGAGAGAATTTATGAATTAATCTATCCATTACGTATTCCATATCATTTAAGATAGGTTTCAAATCATTATCAAAATTTAAAACATTTTTTACTATTGCGTATCCTTGTTCTTCAAATTTTTTTTTAGTCAAAGATTTCATTTTTCAAACTTATATTAATTTATAGCTGGGATGGTAAGATAATTTGCATCATGAAAAGATGTAAGCATTTTTTTTCTATTTTTAATTATATGAGGATAATAAGGAATATTATTAAATTTCCAAATTACAGGCTTATTCAAGGCGTAACTTCCGTAAATAAAAAATCTTTTAGAACAATTTTTTTCGATAAATCTTTTTACACCATGATAGGAATTAGGAGTTGATTGGAAAAAAACAGCTGTTCCTTGCTTAGGTGTAAATTCCTTCACAATTTCAAGTTCACTAATTTTAGGAAATCTCCTGAAGCTTTTTCTTAGATTTTTTTTTGCCTTTTTTTTATAAATAGTAAGTGATCCACCATTCTTTTTTGGAATATCTGATAAGTAAATTAAAAAATTATATAATCTTGTAATATCATCTCTATGCGGTCTTAATCTGTATCCACCCTTTGACACAGAAAAATCAATATCTAAATTTACTTTTGGGTTAGAGTAATTATTCCCAAGCATTTTTTGCAGTTCACTCGAGTTTAATTTTTTTTTGATAGTAAACTTTTTTTGATTAAAAATTTTTGGAAGATTTGAGTTTTCCCAAGAGCCATCTTTAAATTTTTTTTTAAATGTACTTTCAATTTTTTTATAAAAAGATTTACTATTGAAAACTTTAAAGAGTTTTTCTGAAGTTTTTGATTTTTTAATGTAATTATTAAAATTTTTTGAGCCTTTATTGATACGACTTCTCCCACCCATGATCATATCATCAAAAGATTTCGAATTACTGATTTCTTTAATTAAAGTTTTACAAATACTTTTTGGAATAACATTGCTACCTACTAAAACTGGAAAATTTCCTTTTACTTTTTTTAATTTTTCAATTTGTAGCATTTAGCTATACATTCCCTCCTTAACTTTAATCATCTTATACATAAGATCATTTAAAGGAGTTTTTATCCCATGTTTTTTTCCAAGACTTGAAACAACACCACTTATGAAATCAATTTCGGTTTTTCTTTTGTACTGAACATCAAAAGCCATAGATGATTTGTTTGTTTGGTTTGAGTCTACAATTTTATTAAACATAAAAAGGCACTCATCCTCTGAAACCTCTACACCATCAGCTAACGCTACTTGTCTAGTTTCTAAAATTATTTCTTTGCCTAGTGATCTAGACACGTCATTTGCACTATTATTTATGTATAGATCAGTATGATGTAGATCAAAAATTGCTGATAGTGGTCCAATTGCTGTTAATGCAAACAGTTTCATCCATTTTCTTTTCTTTACATCATCTGCCGCAATTGTCTCTAAATTATATGCCGTAAAAGTATCAGCTACTTCTTTAACTCTTTCACTCATCCCACCCTCATATTCTCCAATCCAAGATGGTAAAGCTGCATGGTTCATTATGTGTCCAGGTCCCAATATATTTGATGCTTGAGTTGTTGTTCCACCTAAAACTTTTTCAACTCCAATAATTTTTTGCATAATAGCCTCATGTCCAAAACCATTTTGAAAAGACATAAAAACAGTTTTTTCACCAATTATATTTTTAATACTGTTGAGAGCTGGTTCCAGAACAGTTGCTTTGCACATTACTATTACTGCATCAACAATTCCTACAGTTGATGGATCAGTTGTTGCTTTAACTTTTATAAATCTATCCCCACCATGACCATCCATTTTAAGACCGTTTTTATTTATTGCTTCTACATGCTCTTTCCAAACATCTATTAGAATTACATTTAGCCCTTTTTCAGCTAACAAACCTCCAAACAAACAGCCCATTGCACCAGCACCTAAAACTGCAACTTTTAAATCTTTATTTATCATTATCCCTTTTTAAAATTAATTTATGTATAGATATTATATATATTATCTATAGACATCTTGCAAAATAAATTATAGCTTAATTAATAATGCAATTAAAAATAGAAAAATCAAAATTTAAAGAATATTCATTAGATAAAATCTCTGAAGCTTTGCAAGTTGGATTATCTAATAATTACAAAGCCGTCGAAATATCTATAGTTGACTGTCCAAATTTGAGAGATTGGGGTTGTCCTTCTGAGGGAATAAGTGGTAATCAAAAAATTATAGATGTTGGTGGAGAACCTTATATGCATGATCCTAAATTTATTGGTGCTGAATTTGATTATGAAGAAATTTCTAAAATGATTGGATCAGAAAAAAGTTATGCTTTAGGTGCTGGCTCAGGTGCCATGTCTTGTTTAGAAGGTCATTGTGGTGAATTGGTAATTAATGAAAATTTAATTACTTCTGAGTCAAAATCAGTTATTGCTCGAGTTGGTTCAAACAAAGAATGTATTGCTGAAAAATATACAGCTAGAAAACACGGTGGCTTAGGCAACGTTTTTTATACTGATGGGGCAAGAGGAAAAGTTATCAAAATTAAAATAAAAGGAAGATCTGGTGAACAGGGCTCTTTACCTCAAGCAATGAGAAAAGCTTTGTCAGACAACTTAAAAATTAAGGGCAACGATCATCTTGCATTAGCAGGCGTTTTTAGAATGTTAAAAGGAAAAATTAAATCACATGTTCAGCCTGATTATGCTGATATTAAACACGAATATTATGATCCCAAACAAATGAAATGTGTAAAAGATTTTTTACAATTTTATGAACCTGTAGGACCAGAGTTACAAGGTTACAGCATACTTTGGACGGGTGACCCAACAGGAGGAGATCTTAATTTAAGAGAGTCTGGCGAACATACCCATTTTCATTCTTATTCAAAAGAAAATATTGCTGGCCACTATCACTTTGATGTAACTCCAGAAGAAATAGAGTATGAAGGGTATTTTAATACTGCAGAAGAAGTGCACAGAGTTAACAATATTTATAAAGAATTAAGCAATAAAAAATAATATTAATTTAACTTTCTTTGAGATAACATTTACAAAATGAAGAGACAATTTAAGTATCCTAAGCATTTTGAGGAACAAAAAAAAATTCCAAAAATTACTCAAAAAAGAATTAAATTAGCAGAAGTGTCACTAGGGGACTTCGAGGGAAGATTGGAAAATGAATTGCTTAATTGGTTCTCTTTAACACCTCAACATTGGATAATGTTGCATATGGTAATGCTTGCTTATTATAAAAATAAATCAATTACTAAAAATGAATTATTAAAAGTTATTGAAAAATCTTACTTAACCTCAAATGTTTATATCGATACTGCTATTAAAAAAGGATTTTTTAGAATTATAAGAAATGAAAAAGACAAAAGATCTATCTTTATCTTACCATCTGTAATTACAATAAAAACTTTTGAAGGTTTTATTGATAGAAGAGATATTTTGTACAAAGGAATTTAATGAAAAATATTTATACTTGGGCAGCTCAACCAGCTAAACGAACTTTGACAGTAGCTGATCTAAAATTAGCCAAAGGTAAGAAGAAATTTACTCAAGTAACAGCAAACACAATTGATGAAGCTAGTGCAGCAGAAAAAGCTGGTTTTGATATGATGATTTGCCAAGCAAAAAATGTATTAAAAGTAAGAGAAGGTTCAAAACATTTATTTTTGACAGCATCTTTAATCCTTAATGAATATGTAACTAAAGAAGATGTTTTAAGAGGTGCGTTCAAATCATTAGAGAATGGTGCTGATGCTGTAATGACACCTAGAAGTATGGAAGTAGTGGAAATGCTAACCAAAGAAGACATCCCTGTTATGGGTCATTTAGGATTGGTTCCAAGAAAATCAACATCACTGGGAGGAATGAGAGCGATAGGAAAAACTACTGACGAAGCAATTAAATTATTTGAACAATTTAAAAGACTTGAAGATGCTGGAGCCTTTGCTGCAGAATGTGAAGTAATACCAGAAAATGTAATGGGTGAAATTTCTAAAAGAACAAAAATTGTAACGGTATCTCTCGGAGCAGGAAAAAATGCAGATGTAATTTATTTATTTATGGAAGATATATGTGGAGATACTGAAAATTTACCAAGACATTCTAAATCTTATGGTAATTTATTAAAACTTCGCAATGAAATTAAGATTGAGAGGGTAAGAGCACTTAAAGCTTTTAGAAAAGATTCTATGAATGGAAATTTTCCAGGAAAAAAACAATCTTCCAATTTAGAAAAAAATCAATTTGAGGAATTTTTAAATCAATTAGCTTAGTAAGCTTTAGACTCTTCTTTTTTAGAAGAACCTTTCATTTTATCAACAATAGCTTTAGATCCAGCACTTAATGCTCTTTGGTCTGCACCAATTGTTACAAAGTTAAAACCTTTATCAATCATTTTTTGAGCATACTCAGGCGTACCATTATGTATTCCTGCAAAAATATTATTTTTTTTAGCATGTTCTAAAATTCTTAAAATTTCTGAATAAGCTTTTGTGCTTTCTTGTCTATCAAAACCCGGCTCTTCACCAATAGCTAAACTTAAGTCTGCTGGGCCAATATAAATGCCATCAACACCTGGTGTTGACATAATTTCATCAAGCTTATCTAAAGACTCTTTTGTCTCTATCATTGCCAATTTAAGCATTTCATCATTTGCATGTTTTGCGTAATCAGAACCACCATAAATCAAACCTCTAACAGGACCAAAACTTCTATATCCATGAGGAGGATACATGCATGCTTGAACAAATCTTTCTGCCTCTTCTTTATTACTAACCATTGGACAGATAATACCATAACATCCAGCATCAAGAATTTTCATTATTTGACCTGGTTCATTCCAGTTTACTCTTGCAAGTGGAGTCACATCAGTTGTTGATATAGTTTGCAGCATAGGTAAAGCATTAGTGTAATCAACTAATCCGTGCTGCATATCAATTGTAAGAGAGTCCCAACCTTGATGGGCCATAACTTCAGCTGATACAGTGCTTGGGATTTGTAGCCAACCATTAATTACTGGTTTCCCAGCTTTCATCATTTCTTTTACTTTATTTTTTCTCACAGTTATATTTTTAAACCCATGTGAGTATATTTAACATTTAGGTAATCTTTAATTGCACCTGAGCCACCTTCACGTCCGTAACCTGTTTGCTTAATCCCACCAAATGGTGCTTCAGCAATAGCAACTACTCCAGTATTAACTGCAACACATCCAGATTCTAATTTTTCAGATCCTATATGAGCTTGATCCATTGAATTTGTATATAAATAACTACATAAGCCAAGGTCATTATCATTTGCTCTTTCAATAACCTCATCAAAAGTTTTAAATGTTAGAATTGGAACAAGGGGACCGAAAGGCTCTTCTTTCATAATTGTAAAATTATCTTTCACATCATCAAATACAGTTGGTTCATAGTAATATCCTTTGTTGAAACCAGAAGGTCTTTTTCCACCCATTAATACTTTTGCACCTTCACTTTTTGTTGTTTCTACTAATTTTTCTATTTCTTCTAATCTCTTAGCAGTACTTAAAGGGCCCAACTCAACACCTTCATCCATACCATTACCTATCTTTAATTTTTTTGCTCTATCCATAAATGCACTTACAAACTCATCTTTTCTATTTTCCTGGATATAAAATCTATTAGGTGAAATACAAACTTGACCGTTATTTCTAAATTTACCTGATATAGCTATATCAGCAACTTTGTTCATATCTACATCTTCACAAACAATAAAGGGAGAGTGACCACTTAACTCCATTGTAACTCTTTGAACTTTATCAGCTGCTTTTTTTAAAATTATTTTTCCAACTCTCGTTGAACCAGTAATAGATACTTTTTTAATTATATCAGATTCCATTAATTCATTTGATATTTCAGCCGGATCACCTGATAAAAGATTTACCACACCATCTGGTACACCTGCTTCTTTGCATATGTTAACTAATTCCATTACTGCGCCAGGAGTAATTGTATCTGGCTTACAAATAACAGAACAACCTGCAGCTAAAGCAGTAGAAATTTTTCTTGATGCTAAAACTATTGGAAAATTCCAAGGAACCAATGCAGCTACAACACCAACTGGCTGGTAGTAAACGTGAACTCTAGTATCTGGAAATCTACTTTGTTGTGTCTGACCATAAATTCTTTTTGTTTCTTCTGCATTCCATTCAAAAATATCAGCTCCACCACCAACTTCTCCAACACCTTCAGCAAGAGGCTTTCCCACTTCAAGCGTTAACCACTTAGCAAGAACATCTTTTCTTTCTCTCATTAAATCTGCAATTTTTCTAAGAGTATAAGCTCTCTGCCAAGGCGCAGTATTTTTCCAAATCTCTAAACCTTTTTCAGCAGACTTTAGTGCTTTTTGTACATCAGCTGAAGATGCTTTTGATGCTTTACCAATTACTTCTT